>Ga0136643_10006516_pt1 | contig 16728 bp, 18 predicted proteins | sample TergutLab28metaG_FD_96883 | JGI IMG/M metagenome (GOLD analysis project Ga0136643, IMG submission 96883) | Labiotermes labralis P1 segment gut microbial communities from Petit-Saut dam, French Guiana - Lab288 P1 (version 3) (version 3) | ecosystem: Host-associated > Arthropoda: Insects >... | reverse complement strand
CCTGGACAGGATAGGCACCTTCGCGCATATGATGCCGGAAAGCCGTGGGGTTGTAGGTATAAATCAAAGTTTAGTGGACTTTGCAGTTATGCCATTCGACTTTGTTCCATTAGATATTCGGGATGAAGTAATTTTTGCTCAGCCAGAATCAATGCTGCTCATATATACAAGATTTCAGATATTTATCCTTTGGGTTGTGGGCGGTGTGCTGACTGTAACGCTGATAAGTTTCTTGGTTTCATATTTGAAGGGAAAAGCGGCTCTTAGGAAAGCGGATTAGTAATTTATAGACAAATTGCCATACCAGAAGAAAATATAGAATGACAAGATGCATCTCTCCATTGTCTCCATATTAGCCAAACTCTCCCTTGATTGAGTGGAGAGTTTTTGTTGTCATGACAGAAAATTCTGATTGGAGGCATCCATGTGATTGAAATGTAAACATTTGAACGTAAGTGAGAGTGCAACCAAACAAATAAAAGGTGAAATTTACTCTAAATTCTCTAGGAATTGTGTATAAAATTGTTCTTCAGCATCAAGCCTTGCTTTTTTTGCATCTTCTAATTTTGTATAACCTCCAAGACGGTAGTGCTTACCTTTGAAGCCGATTGTTGCAATCCACCGCTGTTTTGATGTGCTCCAAGAAACACCTCTGACGCCACTAGTGTTGTTCTTATTTATTACCTTACTGGTGATTCTACCCACATGTGTATTATTAATATAATGCTCTTCTCTATAGTTGCTACTATACTTTTCTTTAAATGCTTCAAGAGTGCTGACAGCTTTTTGTACAATATTATTTACACTTTCAGCTGCTTCATTTCTAACACTTTTTGCTTGATTAAAATCATCGAAAGGCCCAATGTGGTAACGCTTTCCTTGAAAATTAAAGAATACTCTCCACTTGTCAGTCTGCTTGCATTGATACACACCTTCATGTTTGAGGGTTTCGGTTGACTTTTTTCTTCCCATATATTCACCAACTTTAATAAAAATGATAACTAACTACAATAATATCAACAGCATTGCATAAAACGTGGTTTGTTTGACTATCTTATATCAGGTCCCGCAGATTCAATTATACATCAAACATTTCCACTGTAAACAATATGTATTCTATGTGATAGTGACGCAGCAATTATCACTATATTGCTATTTTTGTTACTACTATAAAGCTTCTACATACATGTGCCCTCATTTTTTTCATTTCATGAAATATAAACGCCTTACTTTTGAACATTGCGAATATGCCAATCAATAAATACATCTAATTTTTCGTTGAACTTCCTTTCACCCTCACCAGTTAGGTAATTCATAATACTGGTACTCCCTTCGGCGGTGCTATGATGCGAACACAAATTATTCGCCTCATTTGATGTATCGGAACACAATTCATTGGCATTTGATTTCTCCTTACTACCTTTGCGTTGTGGCTTGTAAGTGCCGCCGTCAATGCTGTTGGTAAAGCTCGTCCTGTAGATGAACGTCAACATGGACGAGTCTTTTATTCCATCATTATCGACACCGCCAACAACAACCTTGTCAATAATACTTTCAAAAATAGAGCGGTCAAACACATCAATGATTTTATTGTGTCTAATATCTTGCGGAAGTCCTCAATACGATTTTTGACATTGAGTTCATGGCTTGCAATATTACTGGTTTCACTATTTTTTTTCGGGGTGACTAAAGCATTTTAATGGCATAAACAAACCCCGAAAATAACAACTGTAAGCGATTTTTCGGGGTTTTTATTTTAACTATATTTATTTTTTCATTAGATAATCAGAGTACCTCACGCGACACTCATCTTGCTTATCTTTATCATCAATTAAATCAATAACATCTTCAATCTTTTTTCGCTTATCTTTTTCCTCACTACGTTTAGTCATTTCATCAAAAGATTTCTTTTGTGATTTGTGAAGATAAATGAATAAACATGAAATCATTCCTGACAATGCTGCTCCAGTAACAGGGATTGCTATCAAGGTTTCATATGGACTCGTAGCTAGTCTATAGCAAAGGACTATAAACACAACAAATGCCACAAGTGAAATAATTAGAGCAATATAAAAACTTATTTGCTCTTTAAGAAAAGTAGTAGCGAAAATGAACTTGTCTGAATCATCTCGCTTAATATTACTAAAAATCATTCCCAAATACTTTAGCATAAAAGCAACCTCCTAAAACTGGTATACTATAGTATATGCAAAAGTACATGTAATGATTCAGTTATCTTTATTAAATCATAATATCTTTATTAAATCAACATTAAGACGAGTAAAGTTTATGAAATAAAATAATGATATGGTCATTCATTGTCGAAATACCAAATATCAGTAATCGCTCTATCCAATTTAACGGCAATAGTCATAGCAACTTCAAGCGATGGATTGGATAAACCATTTTCATATCTACTATATTGCTGCTCCGACACCTCGATAATTTTAGAGAACTCCTTTTTGTTCAGGAAGAACTCACTCATCCTAATGATCTTCAATTTATTTAATAACATGGCTTCTCCTTTCTCAAAATTTTTATACACTGTATCATCATCACATGGCATTATATGCCATTTCGTGTCGTTGCGAAATTTTTTCAACATGTTCCTGAGGGCCGCCGAGAACCTAGCTTATGGTTGAAGGGGTTTGCTCGTCTGATTTATCTAGAAAACAGTGGAGAGCATAAGATAAATTTTATTCGGCCTGTTAAGCCCCTGCTTTTTTTCCTCCACAAGTAAAATGTCTTTTAACTCTTGCATAACTTTTGAAACGGTACGCTCTGATATCCCGAGCTGTTATTCCATTTCCTCACGCTTGAAGTAAATATACACTTCGCCGTTTTTGTCATGCCAGTCATTTTTTATGATTATTTTGTGGCGGTCGAAAAGTAATGCGTATAGGTTGCGGGCATTATTGCTCATTCTGTTTCCCGCAAACTCGCCTGTGTACAAAAATCTTGGCATTTGTATAAATGCACTTTCTAGTCAACTTTCATATCCTCAGGGCTCTCAGTTTTCAGAGGCCTTATATTATTTTTACAAGCGATATAAGATGTTTTTTACACAGTGGAATTGCCCTTCTTTAATAATGATATATGCTTTTTATGACTCCAGTTTTAGTCGTGAGAGGAGGCAGCGGTTAAACCACAATGTAGTCCATTCATGTAATTAACATATTAATGTGAATGGTATCAGGTGTGGTAATTACATGCTAATGCACGCTAAAGAAGGCTAATAGGTGTGGTAACAAGTGTGGTAACGATATGCTAACTCCCATTAGAAAAGGCTAATTTGCGTTAATTGTGAACTTTGCCAAATAAGCGAGAATTAACCGCTTAATGCCCGGAAATACAGACTTTTTACTGATTTCGCAAATCTGACTTTTAATCAGAGGGTCCTGGGTTCGAGACCCAGGGGGATCAAGATAAAAAGCCTTGCAAACGCAACGTTTGCAAGGCTTTTGTATTTTGATGTGTTGTAATTTTCGCTAGTATTGCATTGCTTGAATGTTATTCAGTTACTATTAGCTTTAAATATTGTAGGACAACTGGGGTAGTTCACATTATGCTGTTTTATGGAAAAATTACATATAGATATAAATGATGGTGCGAAAGGTTGCGTGGGCCATCTCGTAATGTAAATCTAACCTGTTCTGGAAAGTGATAAACACCGCGAAAAAAGTCAAAATGCCAATCAAGTGTAAAGGGTCTACGACCGGTTTTTTCGTATACTTGGTCCATTATCAAGTATCGTACTTCTCTTCGCCATTCGAAATTTGTGTTCGAACACGTAACAACATATGTTTCAAATTCGCTTTTTTGTATTGGCATTGTTATCGTGCTGGTTAATCTTGTACTTTGACTGGCATTGTTAGGTTCAGGCGATAAAAGTCGGTTATCACCTTCTGGCAGAAAATACAATGCGGCAAGATGTATAAGCAGCGCGAAAACAACGATAGCCGGCAAGATAAGTAGGCGGTTTTTCTCAAAAAAATTGGATCCGTATGGGTTACCAAGGCGGCGGAATATATTTCTTGTGTTGTCACGTGCCTTGTTTATTAGTGCCGCGTCCAATGTGTCCATTGCATCGATTAGTTCGCTAAAGCGCACTTTATTGCGCATTAGGAAGTTGATAAGGTAGCGGAATGCATCTTTTACTTTGTTGTTTGTATTGCTAGTTAGTGTTGCATCCAGCACACCCAACGCGTGGGCCAGTTCGCCAAAACGCCCTTTATTTATGCCTACTAATTTTCGTATTAATTTAATATGTCGGTTTGTTAACCTAAGAATTGGTACACGTCTTGCCAAACCATTAATAAAGTAGGGGTTTTGACATAGCTGCTGAAATATTTTGCTGTTTATAAGTTTGTCAGCCGCCTTAAAGTCGAAATATCTTTGGCCCGAATCGTGTAAAATAGTAGTAAGTTCGTCCAGAGTGGTTTGGGCCTGCTGCTCTTCAGAGGTAAGAATCTCAAATGTGTCGCCAGTGGTAAATATACTATATTCAACGTGTTGATTGATGTTATTCTTGTCCGAAAGAAAATCCGCAGGAATGGTATCGTAATCTTCCAGGCGGTAGTTGGAACTTGTAAAGTAATCTTCGGCAGAGGGGTCAATAACTTCAGTGGCATATAGTAACGCATTTTGATACGCTTGATTTATTTTGTTAAATTTTTCGGGATATTCTTCCGGGTGATATTTGGCGAGCATTTTGGCATATGCACGCTTTATTGCGCGTTTGTCGGTTGTTGGCTCTATGCCAAGGATAGTAAAGCTATTCATCCGCATCACCTTTTATAAGGCGCAAGAAAACTGGCAGTTTGTTAAAAATATCGTCGCTACCAAGGTTTTTTTCTATTTCGGCCAGTTGTGTTTCGATATCGCCTATGGTTTTATTTATTTTGCGGATACTCCCGATTTTGTTGAGTTTTTCGAGTTCTAGTACAATTTGCTGCATGTATGGGCGTAAGTTTTCGTCCGCTTCGGCATACATACGTTTTGCCTGCTCTAGCACAAAGTCTAGTCGTTCGTAATGTGCCAGTTTTAGGTTTTGTATGTTTGTTAGATATTTCTCTAACTGATGCTCAGGAATGTCTAAGCCCTTGCCTGCCAGCATAAGCTGGTACTGCTTTCCGGTGCTTGCCACTTTAACCTGTACTACCAAAATTGCGTTAATATCGTAGGTAAATGTCACATCTATTTGCTCATGCACCCTTATGTTATAGGGCACTTGCACGGTTAACTTGCCAAGGGCTGTATTGTCATCGTTATAAAATTCTTCGCCTTGGCTAATTAGTATGTCTATGGTGTTTTGACCAAGGATGACGGTGAAAAACGGCAATGTGCGGCTGGTGGGCAGGGCTGTGTTGCGTGGAATCATAACCTGAGTAATGTTCCTTGCGGGGTTATCGTGATTATATGTGCCAACGTTAAGTGAAAATGGGCAGATATCCGTAAGCACTAGGTCTTTAACTTGGCTGGCACGCTGTTTAATGCCTACATATGTGCCAAGGCCCAGTGCGACAATATGATCTGCATCGCTGCTGTAGCTAACAGGAACACGTAGCAGGGTGCCTAAAAAATCCTGCACAATAGGCATTTTGCAAGAACCGCCAACCAAAATGCATTTATCTATGTCGGAAATTGCCAACCCACTGTCACGCACTGCCTGTTGAATTGGCTTTTTTAGCCGCTCTAAAATCTGCTGCGCCCGCGAAAAGAAGAAGCTGTTTGTAAGCGTGTACTCCACTTTTTTACCTTTCACATTGACCGATATAGTTATCTCGTTGCTGTTTGCTAAGTGGATTTTTGCGGTTTCCGCTGCCTTTAGCAAGATTTGATACTCGCTGTCTGCTAAATTATTTAGGTCAATAGAGTGCTCTGCGCATATTTCCTCTACTATTGCATGATCGAAGTCTATGCCACCTAAGGTGTTATTGCCGCTGATTGCACAAACATTAATTATATTATCAAATGTCTCCACAATGGAAACGTCTAGAGTCCCGCCGCCAAAATCTATTACAATAAAAGTTTCGTCTGTATCCCAGTTACGGCAGGCCAACGCGGCGGCAGACGGCTCGTTTACCAGCCGCTCTACTTTTATGCCGGATAGGCTGCCTGCCATTTTTGTTGCTGCCCGCTGATTGGCGTTAAAATATGCGGGAACGCTAATTACCGCCTCTGTTATCGGCTCGTTTAAGAAAGTTTTGGCATCTTCTATCAATTGGCGTAATATGAACGAGGACAGTTCTTCCGGCAGGAAGCTTTTCTTGCCAACAAATATTTTTGTGTCGGTACCCATCTTACGCTTAAACACCGACGCTGCCGTGTTTGGTTTTGTGATAAGCCTGTCCTTTGCTAATTTGCCTACAATAATTTGGCCATTATCGTTTAGGCTTACAACGCTTGGGGTCAAAAACTCGCCGTGGCGGTTGGGTATAAGCACGCTTTTGCCATCTATAAATGCCGTTACAAGACTGTTTGTTGTTCCCAAATCTATGCCTATAATTGCCATTTTAATCTCCCCTATGTATGAGATGGAGTTTAAATTATATCACAAGAGCGAGGACTTCAGGCAATTTTTTAGTATAATGTCAAAATCTGCACGGCTACATATACCCATGCCGCATTAGATGTAATAATCTGCCGTCTCATTGGTCTATTATTTTACGATATAAAGCAACAATCTGACATGGGCCGTACGCGTATTGTGCGAATATAACAAAGCTGCAAAATATAATTGACGCTAGTATGTCTGCAAGTTACAATACACAAAACCCATCCACAAAAATTAATTTGCAAGGGGAGCATTTAACTGTGAAACGTAAAAGTTCTGCGGCACTACTTATTGTTTTGATTTCAATTATCGTATTTGGACTATCTGGGTGTAATCGCCGGAATGATAACAACATCGATACTCAAAATGGCAATCCGCAAAACATTTCAAACCAAGGCTCACAAGCGTTAATACATGTTCAAGATGGGGAGATTTTCACAATCTTAACCTCCTTTGACAATTTGTCACGTATGGAAGAATCCGCTGACGCTTTTAGACAAACTTTGGCCGGCCAAGGAATTGATGTGCAAATTAACTTTATCTCCTATGGGCGAAATGAGTGGCAGGGTCAGGCTAACTTATTACTTAGCAAGTTTGCAGCAGGTGTTGGCCCTGATATTTTTTTGCGGGATGGGTTTTTACTGTATCCATTTATAGAAAACGACTTTCTTGCAGATATCTTTACTGTAATAGACCAATCTGCAAATTTTAGCCGTAAGGATTTCTTTTCAAATGTGCTTGAGGGGATAGCAGTAAACGGTAATTTGTATATGCTTCCGTTGCAGTTTTCCATTGACTATATTGGCATTAATACAAATGTTCCCCAATCTTTTATTAACAGATTTGAAGCCCTTGACCGGGCAAGTCCAACGGACATTGCCAACTTATACTTAGACCTGGTAGCCGAACATCCCGAATGGGGAGACTTCGCGCTTATACATGGTTTTAATGGGACTCAAGCATTTATGCCAGAACTTAATAATGCAATAAATTTTGCAGACCGTACAGCAAACTTTACAAATATTGAATTTTTAAAAACCCTTCGTACAGCATTTGATGGCAATCAAAGATTTGGGACACCCCTATTCTTGTTTGATAGATCTGCGGAAATGTTTGAGGTCATGCAAGATCGTTATGTATTTTCATGCACTTTCGATACTTTTAGCGAAATTTTTGGTCTGCTCAATTTTCAAGATCCGGCTTTTATAAATTTTATTCCTTTATCAGATGAAAGCGGACGGCTGGTTAGCCATACAAGATGGGGTGTGGACATGGTTGTAAGCCACACCGCCAATCCAGATTTTGTGATGGGCTTTATTACACAAGTTATTTCCGACGATGCTACAGATGATTTTAGAGTAGGTTCTCACATTCCAATTATGCCTAGGTACTTGCAGCGCGCAGTAGAAACAAACTTCCGCATCGCACTACCAGTCATAGAAACTCCCCCTCGTTTACGAAATGAAACACTTGCAATTGATCAAGCAATAGCTCGTATAGAAGAATATAGCACTTGGCCGTCTACCACAATGATTACAAGCCACTTATTACCTCGTTGGTCGATTATGAGTGTATTCTCAGAGTTTTTAGAAAGCGATATGCTTGCTGACGAAGCTGCAAATCAAATAGAAGCCGCGATGATAGAGTGGCTAAACGAACCTCGCTCAGAAATCGTTCCGGCAATAGTGTTACCTGATTTAGCTACACGCACTCTAACCGTCCGTGCCAACAGCCACCACACTGGCGTTTTCCAACAAGCCGCAAACAGGCTAAACGCCGCATGGTTGGAGCGAGGCGAAAATTATATCTTTGAAGTTATAGTAGAAGAATACCCCTGGTTATACAGGTTTGATGCGGAGGATAGTGCAACCGCACTTAAAGCGGAACTTATATCAGGACAAGGTCCGGATATATTCCTGCTTAATAATTATCATGAAATTCACGAACTGGTAGCCTCTGGTTTCTTGCAAGACATTTACGCACTAATGGACGCAGATCCTCACACTGACCGTGATGAATTCTTTACCCAAGCACTTGCAGCCTTTGAGTTAAATAATGGACTATTCATGCTTCCCACAAGCTTTGGATTTGAGTATGTGGCAATCAATGCTGGCCTACCGCAGGAATTCTTAGATCGCTTTACTCAAAAATCTGCCATCAGTCCTACACAAATGATGGAATTTTACCTGGACTTAAAAGATGCCCACCCGGCAGAATTTGGTCATCTTACCTTTAATACCGGCAGTGAAATAACATATTCGTACAATGTTCTGCAAACCTCTTTGGCATCCTTTATTGACTTTAATGCCCGTACTGCAGACCTTACAAACCCACGTTTTGTAGACGTGTTAGAACTGATGGGCAGAGTTTATACAGACTGGGACTTAGATTGGTCTTGGGGTTTATCCCTTAGTGAGCCGGACTTCCTGCAAGACCGGGCAGAAGAATATGTGTTTTATACATTAGATCGGGGAATGTTTTCCTTCGATGCATTCTTTGCTGCCGACCCACCAATTTTTAAAAATCATATACCACTTGTAAATGATCAAGGTTATTTAATTTTAGACATTCATGACGTAACCGACAAAGTATGGTCTGTCATTTGCGTTACATCTGTAGCCGATGGTGCGCTTGCATGGGAGTTTATAAGAGAAGTGCTTTACGTATATATAAACCCTAGTGGTCCCGGATCATTTGGAACCATATTCCCCAACTTACCAAACATGTGGGGTCGGGGATCACTTGCATCACCAATTGAGCGCATACATTCCAGAGAACATCTTCTCCAATCTTTTGAATTAACTTATGATCTGTGGATTCCCGAGATTATGCAAACCTTTGTAGGTTTCGAAGATCCGGCAAATCGCCAGCATCAATTCGAAGCCGCTGTAGACCGCATTACCAGCTATGCCGAAAGGCCTATGAGCCTGTTTACACAAAGGATTCCTGGGCATTTGTTTGAGGAATACTTTGACCAATTTAAACAAGGACTAATAAGTGCAGAAACCGCCGCACAGGGAATGGACAACGCAATATCTCTATGGCTGATTGAATGATTATTATGACTGTAAAAAGAAAAATCTGTCGGTTTTCGTAGGGAAGGCTAAGACGCGGGCCAACAGAGTGTTACAGAACACATGTTTTGAGCACTCTGTTGGCAAAAGGGAGGCAATAATGGAGAAACCTTATGTAGACCTGCATATTCATTCGATTTATTCAGACGGTACGATGTCTCCAGAGGAAATTGTCGAAACCGCTATATCCAATAGAGTAGGGGTGTTGGCGGTTTCAGATCATAATGTTTTGGGCGGCAGTATTGAAACACAAAAACTGTGCAAAGAGCGAGGTGTCCGATGTATACCCGCCGTGGAAATTGATGGGCTGGATGGCGAAACTAATTTTCACATTCTTGCATATGGTTTTGATGTGAATGATCAGCAGTTTGCTGAGTTTATTAAACATACGCGTTTTTTGCTGGATGAACAAAGTGTTAAACTTATTGAGCGTATGCAAATTGATTATCCGAGTTTATCCTTAGCAGAATTTATGGGATTTTCACATGACAGGAGACTTGGAGGGTGGAAGAGTATACACTATTTTAAGGACAAAGGTTTAGTATCCTCATTAAAAGAAGGCATGAAGTTCTATTCTGAATATGGGATAGAATTTAAAGAATCGGGATTTTCAACGATAGCTGCAATTGCATATAGAATTAAGAAAGCTGGTGGGTATTCTGTATTAGCCCATCCGGGTGTAGTAATGGATATATCTGATATTGATGAATTTAAGCAGGAACTTAAACGTATTGTTTCCTTTGGTATTGATGGGGTAGAGTGTTATTATCCGACGCATTCGGAGGCAGTGACTGAGGCTTGTTTGGACGTATGCAATGAGTTAGGTTTGATGATAACTGTAGGGTCTGATTGTCATGGTGCTTTTTGGGGGTCGAAAGGCCCAATTGGAATGATGCAGATTACTATGGATCGGCTGAGAATTGAAAAATTAATTTAAGCAAATCATGGTTGGTTTGATGACTTATTAACTGGCTTTTTTTATTATGGAACAAGCTTCTTGTTCGTTTGTATTGTGTGTGATATAGTAAGCGTACATAAATTTGCAAGGCGGTGATTAGGAATTAACAAATTAATTACAAATAATCCCCTTGCAAAAAGTAGGTTTTTGGATGCTTTTGATATTGAGTATTCAGATATATCCTACATAGGTATTTTAACTTTAGTACGTGATTACATTCATAAGGGGCATAGATTAATTACGCATCCGCTTTCCGGAAGTGTTAAACCGAAGGAAACACCGTATAAGTCAGTTTTAATTTCTGCAGATAGTGTGGGTTTGGATGCCCAATCTCTTTCTATTATAGAAGAAAGTATTGCTTGTGTTGACAAGTTTAGGGATTATACAATAACTTGCACCGGGATACTCAATGACTTTATGGAAATTGATTGCAGTTTGATTGAATCTATGTCTGAACAAAGATTGAAAAGGATGTTGAGAGATGACAATACTTAGAATGACAGAAACCTATGCACATGCCATATCTCGTTGGAAATACGATGATATATACTCTTTTTATGACCAGGATGAAAGTCATATTGCCGGACTTATGGATGGCACACATTTTGTCTGTATCGATGAAGATGGTACGTTGATAGGGTATTACTGTTTTGGTGCAGAAGCGCGTATTCCAACGGTTGAAAGTGATGTTTATGATGAAAATTACTTGGATATTGGCTTGGGAATGAGACCGGATTTATGTGGCCAAGGGTATGGATTATCATTTTTAAGTGACGGTTTGAATTATGGAAAAAAGCTTTATGGCACAGATAAATATCGACTGTCTGTTGCAACATTTAATAAAAGAGCGATTAAGCTATATGATAATGCGGGATTTGAAGCTTGGCGTGAAGTCACAAATTCCTATTATAACACCAAGTTTCTTGTAATGTTATATGATTGGTCATAGTCAATTTGAATAAAGGAGGCAATAGTGTGAAACTGAATTTAGGATACATCACTATTGAAGACATTCAGTTTAGTACAGTTTCTAAAGTTGAAAAGTCTGTACTATATGTAAACAAAAGCGAGATTGTTGAGTTGCTATTAAAGGATTCTCGGTTTAAGTCTATTGAAGTAGACTTGGCAAGGCCGGGGGAGAGTGTTCGCATAACGCCGGTAAAGGATGTAATTGAGCCTCGGGTTAAGGCAATGGGCCCTGGGGGGATGTTTCCGGGGGTACTTTCTGCAGTTGACACAGTCGGCAGTGGCACAACCCATGTGTTGCGCGGTGCGGCGGTTGTTACTTGTGGTAAGGTGGTTGGATTCCAGGAAGGTATTATTGACATGACTGGACTTGGTGCAGACTACACCCCATTTTCTAACACACACAACCTTGTTTTAACCTTTGAACCTGTGGCGGATTTAGCCCCTCATGATTATGAAAATGCCCTTCGCTTAGCTGGGTTAAAAACGGCTGCGTTTTTAGGTGAATTGGGTAAAAATATCGAGCCTTGTGAAGTTGTTACCTATGAAACCCTGCCTATAACAAAGAGCGTTAGCAAATATCCAGACTTGCCAAAGGTTGGCTATGTGCAAATGCTGCAAAGCCAAGGGCTATTGCACGATACTTATGTTTATGGTGTGGATATGAAGCAGAGTATTACAACTTTAATAAACCCGACAGAAATTTTTGACGGTGCGATTATTAGCGGTAATTGTGTTTCTGCATGTGATAAAAATACTACTTACCACCATCAAAACAACCCAGTAATTATAGACTTGTTTGAGGAGCATGGTAAAACTTTAAATTTTGTTGGCATGATTATTACAAATGAAAACGTATATCTTGCGGATAAACAGCGCTCTTCGGACTGGACCGCAAAACTTTGTGAGTTTTTAGGGCTTGATGGCGTAATCGTTTCCCAAGAAGGTTTTGGCAACCCGGATACTGACTTAATTATGAACTGCAAAAAAATTGAAGCCAAGGGCATACACACTGTAATTATTACGGATGAGTATGCAGGCCGGGACGGTACTTCTCAATCCTTAGCAGATGTTGACGCAGCGGCGAATGCGGTTGTTACGGGGGGGAATGCAAACGAAGTTGTTATATTGCCTAAACTTGACCGGGTTATAGGGACTTTGGATTATGTTGATAAAATTGCAGGGGGCTTTGAAAATAATATGCAGCCAGATGGGTCTATTATCGTTGAAATTCAGGCAATTATAGGTGCAACCAATGAACTTGGATTTAACCGTATGAGTGCGAGATAGGAGTGTGAAAAATCTATGAGCAAACTAAAGGTAGTCCACTATATAAATCAATTTTACGCGGGTATTGGTGGAGAAGAAATGGCGAATTTTCCACCGGAAATGCGTGGAGGCGCAATAGGGCCTGGTCTTGCATTTCAGGCAAGTTTTGGGGATTCTGCCGAGATAGTGCAAACAGTTATTTGTGGGGATTCGTTTTTTAACGAAAACATTGACGAAGCAAAAAAGATTATTTTAAGTATGGTTGAAAGTGCCAAACCGGATTTGTTTATTGCAGGTCCGGCATTTAATGCAGGTCGTTACGGCGTTGCTTGCGGCACAATTTGTGATGCAGTTGCAAAAAAACTAAACATACCTGTGCTCACAGGCATGTATGCGGAAAACCCTGGTGCAGATATGTATAAAACTAAAATGTATATTATTTCTACCAGAAATTCTGCCGCTGGAATGCGTGACGCCGCTCCAAAAATGGCAAAGCTTGCCTTAAAGCTTGCTAAGGGTGAAAAAATTGGCGCATCTGTAGAGGAAGGTTACCTACCTCGCGGGCAGCGTGTGAACTTTTTTGATACGGAGCGTGGCAGTAAACGTGCGGTAAAAATGCTTCTTAACAAAATGTCGGGTAAGCCGTATACAACAGAATACCCTATGCCATATTTTGATAGGGTGGCTCCTGTTGGTGCGGTTAAGGATATTAAAAATGCTGTTATTGCACTGGTAACCTCCGGCGGTATTGTGCCGAAGGGTAACCCTGACCGTATAGAGTCTTCTTCTGCTTCAAAATATGGGGAATACGATATTTCTGGCGTTATGGATTTAACTGAAACTGATTACGAAACTGCCCACGGCGGTTATGACCCTGTTTATGCCAACCAAGACGCAGATAGAGTTTTACCTGTTGATATTTTAAGAGAGTTTGAGCAGGAGGGCAAAATAGGCAAGTTGCACGATATTTTTTACTCAACAACAGGTAATGGTACGGCTGTTAAGTCTTCAAAAATATTTGCGGAGGATATTGGACAAAAGCTTATTAGCTTAGGCGTAAACGCGGTAGTTCTAACCTCCACGTGAGGCACCTGTACGCGTTGCGGTGCAACGATGGTGAAAGAAATTGAACGTGCGGGAATTCCTGTGGTTCATTTATGTACGGTTACGCCAATTTCTTTAACAGTTGGCGCGAATAGAATCGTTCCTACAGTAGCAATTCCCCATCCACTGGGTGACCCTAAACTTTCTATGGATAAAGAGAAAAAATTGCGTAGAAAAATTTTGGATGTGGCATTAGAAGCGCTTTCAACAGAGGTTGATGGGCAGAGGATTTTTGAGGTGAAGTAAACCACCTGATTTGAGAGTCAAATGCGAATGTAAGCATTTAGTGCTTGACTCGTAGGAGGCAATTTTGAAAATATACGATATAATAATAATCGGCGCAGGCCCTGCGGGGCTTGCTGCCGCTATTTATGCCGGGAGAGCGCGTATGAGCACCTTGCTTATTGAAAAGGATGCAGTAGGCGGACAAATTGTTATTACCTCTGAAATAGAGAATTATCCTGGCGGGGTAAAGCATGAAACGGGCCCAAGTTTAATCGGCAGAATGCTTGAACAATGCGACCATTTTGGTGCAGAGCGTATAAGCGATACAGTTATAGATGTAGACCTTGAGCCTAAAACCAAAATTGTAAAGGGGCAAAAGGGAGCGTACTTGGGCAAAACGGTGATCATTGCTACAGGTGCCCAGCCGCGTCCCATAGGCTGCCCTGGCGAAAGGGAGTTAATAGGCAAGGGCGTAAGTTATTGCGCCACTTGTGATGCTAACTTCTTTGAAGATTTTGAAGTTTACGTGGTAGGTGGCGGTGATTCTGCCGTTGAAGAGGCAATTTATTTGACTAAATTTGCCCGAAAAGTGACGATTATACACCGCAGAGATGAACTTCGTGCGGCAAAGTCTATTCAAGAACGGGCTTTTGCAAATCCTAAAATTGAATATATGTGGGACAGCGTTGTGGAGGAATTAAAGGGTGACGGCATTTTAACCTCCATGGTTGTAAAAAATGTGAAGACAGGCGAAGTCCGTGAAATTGAAGCAGATGAAGAAGATGGCACATTTGGCGTATTTGTATTTGTAGGCTTTTTACCAAACACTGCGCTTTTTGTGGACAAGATTAACATGGATGGTGCGTATATTCCAACGGACGATGATATGAGGACTAATGTACCGGGTGTGTTTGCTGCAGGGGATATTCGTGTTAAGTCTTTAAGGCAGGTTGTAACGGCGGCAGCGGATGGCGCTATCGCGACCATTGCGGCAGAGCATTATATAAATACTTTAGGGTCATGAGCCAAATAGCGTATAAAAAACTTGTGCGGGACAATATTCCCGATATAATAAGAGCGCAGGGTAAAACGCCGATAGTTAGAACGTTGTCTGATGAAGAATATATGATTTGCCTAAAGGAAAAGTTAATTGAAGAGGTAAACGAGTTTATCGCTGACTCTAATATTGAAGAGTTCGGTGATATTTTAGAGGTTATGGATGCAATAAAAAAGTATATGAACTTTACCGATGCAGATGTTACCGACGCAAAAAATGTAAAGGGAATAAAAAATGGAAGCTTTGATAAAAAGATATTTTTGGAGGTGGTAAAGTGTTAGAAGTAAATAAGGAAACTTTTGAAGCCGAAGTTCTGCAAGCGACTGGCAAGGTCTTGGTTGACTATTACGGCGATGGATGCGTACCCTGTGAGGCTCTTCTTCCATTTGTAACAGCTATGGCGGAAAAATATGGCGACAAAATAAAATTTGTCAAATTGAACACAACAAAAGCCCGCAGGCTTGCAATAGGTCAAAAGATTTTAGGGCTGCCTGTTATTGCCGTGTATGAAAACGGTGAAAAGCTTGAGGAACTTGTTAAAGATGATGCGACAGAAGCAAATATTGAGGCAATGATTGGTAGGCATATTTAACTTTGTCTGCTGATAGCATATACACAAAATAAAGTCCGAAAGGAGAATGTACATGGCACTTTTAGCTAACAAAAAAGTTATCATTATTGGTGACCGGGATGGAGTACCCGGCCCTGCTATTGAAGAGTGTATAAAAACAGCAGCCAATGTAGAAGTTCTGTTTTCATCAACAGAATGCTTTGTTTGAACGGCTGCAGGTGCAATGGATTTGGAAAATCAGAAAAGGGTAAAGGAATTTGCTGAACAATATGGCGCAGAAAACCTAGTTGTTATTTTAGGTGCGGCGGAAGGCGAAGCCTCCGGTATTGCCGCCGAAACAGTGACAGCAGGCGACCCTACTTTTGCAGGTCCATTGACAGGGGTCTCGTTGGGACTCTCCGTTTATCACATTTGTGAAGAAGCAGTGAAGTCAGAAGTTGATGCCGAAGTTTACGATGAGCAAGTTGGTATGATGGAAATGGTTCTTGATTTGGATGAAATTTCGACAGAGATGAATTCTATTAGAGAGCAATATTGTAAGTAAGTAGTTGAAAGAGGTCTGCAGGTGTGGGCTTCTTTTTTTATGCAGGTTAGTGGTTTGCAATTTTCAACTGGTACGATTTTCGACACGTGTTATATTTCGATCTATACCAAATGTACCATCGGGGTAGCCGAAAATATAACCGGTAGTGCGACTTCTTTCTAAAACTACGACTGTAGGTTCAGTCAGCTGTTTATAAGATGCATGTTGTTATATTTGGAAATTGACAAAATCTTAGAATGAGTTACATGGTTTTGTCCGAGTACCTAATGTATACTATCAACAAGTCAAGAGGCACCTCTCTTGTAAGCACAGTTATCAACCGGCTCTAACGACAAACGGTAGCCCCGTCCCTGCGGCAATCCCGGCTCTGAAAAGCATGTGCTTACTTTGACAGCTGTTTAGTG
>Ga0136643_10006515_pt1 | contig 16730 bp, 19 predicted proteins | sample TergutLab28metaG_FD_96883 | JGI IMG/M metagenome (GOLD analysis project Ga0136643, IMG submission 96883) | Labiotermes labralis P1 segment gut microbial communities from Petit-Saut dam, French Guiana - Lab288 P1 (version 3) (version 3) | ecosystem: Host-associated > Arthropoda: Insects >... | reverse complement strand
TAGGAGGTTAACAAATGTCAAATCAAATATTTATCAATTTCGATGAAGTGTACGGGAAAACAGCCGAGTTGCGGCAGCGCATAGATAACGAGCTTAGGGAGCTGGACATGGCATATAGACAGGCCCGGTCCGACTTGCGCAATATGGACGGTAAGGCCAATGACGCGTTTATCGAAACTATTGCCGAAAATCAAAGAAAAGCCCGGGTTACTGCCGAGACAATGCGCAAGCTGGTTATGTTTATAGAAAATTCTGCAAGGGAAGTAGAACGCAACGAGCAGCTGCATGCAAGAGTGTTTGCTTCTTCAAGAGTAAGCTTAACACGTAGAAGGAGGGTACAATCCAATGCCTAGAGGATTTATGGGATTTGCCGCCGCGGCCTATTTGGGAAAAGTAACAGAGGCACATACCAATGCGGTAGCAGCAGGCAGGCAAACGACCGACCGTGCACCATCAAACACAGATATAAGGGAAAGACGGCTTCCTTTTGACAAGGACGATGCCTTTACCGGGGGCTTTACTTCCGGCCGCAGAGATTCCAGCAACATTGTTGTAAACCAGCAAGAATACGATGCGGTTGGGCATATGCTATGCAAAGCAGATGAAAGCATGGGAGCATGTATATATAGCACCGCTATGGAAATAGAAGCCCTGTGCCATACAGCATTTATCTTGCCTTCCGCTGTACCCGGGTGTTTGAATATATCTGAAAGCGTGAAGAATTCGTTGGAACAATTCCGCGGCTTTACGGACGATGCTGTTTTACAGGCGCGCCGTTTTGCACGGGAAATTTCCGAGATTGGGGGCTAAGCCTATGGATTTTGTATGGAATGAAACATTGGGCGAATAAGTACGCTACCAAAGCCAAAGGGCTATGGAAGGTCAAGTAGAAGATATACGCCGCGCTGTGGCCGACTTCGAAAGGCAGGCTACAAAACACGAGGAAGCGGCAGCAAGACTTGAAGCAACACTCCCCATCATGCGAAATGAAACACGAATCGGAAGCCGTCCTGTTACCGGGACTCGCACGGTTACAAGAACCAGGCGAAATTCTGCCGGCGAGACAGTAGAGTATACCGAAGAAGAGACATACGAAACCACCGAAAGTTACAATTATACGGTGCAGGTTATTGACCCTGTCGCGACAGCAGAAGCCATGGCCCAAGTAAGGGAAATGCGCGCCCAAGCAGCGGAAGTACGAAAGGCAGCAAAGAAACTAGAGCGGGCAGCAGTTGAATTAGAAGACGCAATAGCAAGGACATATAAGCTATTTAGGCAGCTGTTTGAAGAAACCCGCAATCTCGACGCTTATTCTGCCGCACGGCTGCTTGCAATAAAAAACGAAATTGCCGATTACATTAATAAAATGCAGGGCATACGCGACAGCTTTGGCGGCAATTCAAACTTTACGCTGTTTACGGCAGATTCTGTTCGCAATCTTATGGTTGAGGCACTGGGCGATGTTCATGGGTTTATGGGCGGGGACGCAAGGTTTGTCCCCAAAACATTTTGCCCAACACTTGCGCAAGTAGTGGCCGGTATTCAAAGTGCCGCAAAAGATATTCTTGACCCTATCAACTCCACCACCGGCAACTTCTACTACACAAAAGACGATATAGTAATCCCGGGGCGTTACCCGCTGGTGTTTAAGCGGTTTTATAACTCTGTGGGCGGCATGGATGGTGTGCTGGGCATTAACTGGACGCATAACTACAATATCCGCCTGTACAATAACGAAGAAAATATTCACATCGTCTTTGACGACGGCCATGCGGAAACCTATAAACGGCTGGACAACGGCATGTACGCCGCACCTGCAGACCGCCACAACGTACTTATTGCAGATGAAAACGGCGGGTTCTGCTTGCATTTCCAAACATTAGAGCAGTACCAATTTAGCCAAAGCGGGGCACTGTCTTACATCATAGACCCCAACGGCCACGAAACCGCACTTGAATACGATGGCGACCTTTTAACAAGCGTGCAAACCGACTGTGGCAAACTTTCCTTCTCCTATAATGACGACAAGCTGCTGTCCAAAGTGTCAGACCATACCGGCAGAAATGTCACTTATGAGTACCAACAAAACCAACTGACCAAAGCCACGCACCCATCCGGCGCTGCATTCGAATACAAATACGTTGGCAATGGTTTAATAAGCGAGCAAATTGATCCGCTGGGTATTGCCACCGTACAAAACGAATACGACAGCCAAGGCCGTACCGCACTGTGCGGGCCGCATATACAGACTTTGACGAGCGGTATATCTACGATACAGAAAACAAACGCACAGGACACATGGACAGGAACAAAAATACCTGGTGGTACGAGTTTGATGTCCATGGAAACACCACTAAAAAAACAGACCCATTGGGCAATTCCGTAATAGCAGAGTATAATGTGTTTAATAAGCCTGTAAAACTATCCCTGCAAAATGGCGGGCATATGGGCTTTACCTACGACGAAAACGACAACATAGGCAACCTGGTAGAAATAATTGACCCATCCGGCGTCAGCACCACCGCAACATTTGATGTGATGCAAAACACTACCAGCGTAACAGACCACAACGACAGCACCGTTTACTTTGAGTACGACAAATACAAACGCATGGTAAAAACAACAGACTAGGAAGGTAAGTTAATTTATTGTTGTAGCTGTTTATGAAGTGAAAAATTGGACAGTCCAGCTTTATGGCTACGGACTTGGGAAGTGTTCGACCAATGCTAAAAACTGCTGCAAGCCGTTTGCGTTTAACTCGTCTATATATGACTGCCATTCAGCTTCTATGTCGATTTGGCCCCGTATAGCCAACACGAAAAACCTTTCCCGAATGCGCAGTAGTTCTTCGCCATAGCGGGCGGTTAGTTCTGCATACCGTAATACAAAATCACCGTGAATATCTTCGCGGTATGGCAATATTACCGCACGGCGGCCGGCGTCGCTGGTGGAATAGTTAGTTAAAGCGTTGTTGCCAAAATATACTTCATTCCCTATGGGGCCACTTATACCGGTACGTAAAAAAAACGCACCGCTATTAAACGCATCCATTACATTGGTCATCGTTCTAACAATTAGCGACTCAAAGGGTACGCCTTCCCATTCGAAGTGTTCACCTTCAAACCCATAGTTAACCATTATATACGCGTCCACATCGAAACTAATATAATTGAATATTTCCAAAATTACCGCCAACTCTTCATCAGATGTTTGACTGCTAATCATCCACGTTAAAGTTTGGTCAAATGGCGATACCGAACTTATACCCACCCCTGAATCACCAAAGGGGCCTATTTCCGGAGGTGTTATTAAAAACCTTGCCCCTTGTGATTCAATCAACCAGGACAATGCGCCTGCACCTTCAGGTGCCAATATACTGCTTAAATTAGTTTGGAACCACCCGGTTCGGATATCTTGCCCTCGAAATATTCCATGCCGCAAATTATCATACAGCCTGGGTGCTACTCTATCGTTTGGCGAAGTAAACATCCTTTCGCCATACATGTATGCCATAAACTGCAAAAATTCTTTATATCTTGGGTCTGCAAAGTAGTAATTTGGCCTGCCATTGTCGTTGACTATTCCATTGCCCAGCCCCCACATGCCCTTCAATGCACGAAGATTTGACAACTGTCCATAGCGACGCATTATGGCAAAGCCAGTTTCTGATGCAAGTCCCGAAAACACCCCCATAATTTCTATAAATTGCTCGTGGGTAAAGGGTGTCGGGGTAAAATAAATTTCGCCCTCCCTTATAGGAACAATATCGTCCGGCAGGGGAATGTTGTGCCTCTCCAGCCAATCCAACCTGTAGGCAGAATAAATCAGTAGTTCGTAATTAGTACCATGATATATAGGAAGCCCCATTAAGTCGCCCGTGGCATGGTCTGTATACACACCCAAGCCAAAGGGGACGGACATTAGCAAATTATAGTAATTGGGCGCGAATCTGCGTATCATATCCATAGGGATTGTTCTTGTTGTACCATGCTGCAATAAGTCATGCGGGTTTGACGAAGATTCAAAAATGTTGGGTGGGCTATATTCGTCGTAGCCGTTTGGCATAGGCTCCGGGATAATTGATACCCTGAATGTAGAACTTATGCGGTTAACTATTTCTGCATCAGGCGGTAGTTCCGGGAGTTCGCCCCCGCCATAGCCATACCCCCAGCGAATAGACATATCGTAATTTGGTGCAGAGACTCGTTGATTATCTCTGCCGCATGCAGTTAATATAACTATGCTCAAAACAAGCAGGGACAGTACTTGCAAATAAACCTTCATGAAATGCACCACCTTGATTAAATTTTCGTTCCAAGCTTACTCACACCATACAAATATCCTCGTCAAACATAATAATATCCCCGCGCTTGCCAATTTCTATCGAGCCTATTTCCTTATCCATGCCAATTATACGCGCGTGGTTTAGGCTGGCCATTTTAACCGCTTCATGCAGCGGAAAGCCGCATTCTTTGTACGCAAACCTAACCAGCCTGTCGCAAGTGGCAACGCTGCCCGCAAAGCTGGTGCGGTCTGCAAGCATTGCAACGCCGTCGGTAACAAGTACGTCCAGCCCGCCAAGTTCATAGTTGCCTTCGGGCATAAGGGTTGGCCGGGTAGAGTCTGTGGTCAAGAGCAGGCCGTCCGGGCCTTTGCATTTGTATAGCAGTTGCAGGATTTCTACGGGCATGTGCTTGCCGTCGGCAATGACTTCGCAAGTTAGCGCGTCCAGCAGCAGGCCGGCTTCCACCACGCCAGTTTTGCAGTAATAGTCTGGGCTGCTTACATACGACATGCCGTTGTACATGTGGGTTATATGCGAAAACCCATACGCAGTCGCAGCTTTTACGCGGGCAAAGTCCGCATCGGAATGGGCGACGCTTATATTTACCCCGCGGGAAGCGAAATGCCGCGCCGTTTTAAGCGCACCAGTGAGTTCCGGCGCCATAGAAATGCGCTTTGTAATGCCGTAGCTGTCCAACTCTTTAAATAACTCGACAGATGGCTTTGCTAAATACTTGGGGTTTTGCGCGCCTTTATATTTCATAGAAAAACATGGCCCTTCCAGGTGGACGCCAAGTATCTGTGCATATTCGTTTGGGTCTGGCTGGCTTTGCATAACATCATACACATTGCGCACCGCCGCTTTAATGCGCGAGCTTTCGCTTGTTAAAGTTGTAGGCAAAAAGGACGTACAGCCATGTGCGCGGTGGGCTTTGGCAATTGCCAAAAGGCCGTCTGGGGTGGCGTCCATTACGTCATGCCCCATTGCGCCGTGCACGTGGGTGTCTATAAAGCCAGGGGAAATATAGTTGCCTTCGGCTTCTATGACAATATCGGGGACGATTCCCTCTCTCGACCATACGCCCGCCAAGACGGAGTACGGTCCCCAGAATGGCCCGCCGAACCGCGTTATCTCTGTAATTATGCCGTTATCAACCATTACGGAACCCATAAAAATCTCGTTTTTCATAATTACTTTCCCTTTGTCATATAGAACTATCATGTCAGTACCTCGTAAATTTCTGTGAAGCTATCTTGCATAAAGGGAATTTGCTGTTGCAGTAGAACATCATGTTCTGGGTGGTCATAAATAGCTTGAAGCTGGGTTGTTACGGCTTCCAAAGTTTCAAACTCGCATTCCCAAATTAGGGTGTTTGTTGGCTCTTTGCCCGAAACAGGCAAGAAACGCCGCCCCTGCGGCATGTGCGGGTTTGCTTTTTCAAATGCAATGAATTTGCGTTCGATTTCCAGGAATTCATCTTTTTTTGCCTGGTCGATTTTTTGCACAAAACGTAGTTTAAATGCCATTTTTGACTCCTCCTTTTAAATGGGGCGCTGCCCCAAGCCCCGCCGCTCCGCAGGGAATAAATCCCTGCTATGCTTCCTTCGGTAAGCGGCGTAGCCGCTTTACTTTCTAATTTGAATTGATTTATTAACACATGCATCCACGCATGAAATAATTGCGTTTCTAAAGCCCAGTTTGTCTAGTTCGCAAATGGCCTCTATGGTTGTCCCGCCTGGGGTACATACGGCATCTTTTAACGCGGCGGGGTGTTCTCCTGTTTCTTGAATCATTTTGGCTACACCCAAGATTACTTGTGTGCAGAACGTTAATGCCTGTGCCCGTGTCAGGCCATATTTTACACCCGCGTCTGCCAACGCATCAATGAATATAAACGCATAGGCAGGGGACGACCCAGCCACCGCAGTAAACACGTCAAAGAGATGCTCTGGCAGTATTTCTGTCTTGCCAACGCTGTTAAAAATAGAAAGTACCGAGTCTATTTCGTCCTGTGTCATGGTGTCTGTTGTGCAGACGGCAGTCATGGCGCAGTTTACCATAGCGGGGATATTTGGCATGGCCTTAGCTATTTTTATGTTGTTGTTGCCAAACTTCGACCGCACGTCGGATATGCCGTATCCGGCGGCCACGATTACAATTATTGCATCGGGTTTCACATGGTCCTTAATTTCTGCAATTACAGGGTCATAAAGAAATGGCTTTATGCTAAGGAATAAAATATCGGATTTCTGCGCCGTCTCAATATTACAGACAGATGTGTTAATTTGATATGTTTCGGACAAGTCTGCCAGTCGTTCTTTATTAATATCCGCCGCGATTATTTGATTGGCAGTCACGAGTCCGGCCTTAATTACACCGCCTATAATTGCGCCGCCAATATTGCCCGAGCCTATAAAACCTATTGTTTTGTGCATGTATAAAACCTCCTATTTAAGTAGGGGCTCTGCCCCATATGCGCTAACATAGTTCTGTCTTTGCGGGCTTGACCCGCAATCTTTAAGCTAAAAACTGTAAACCAAGTTTAAATTGTGATAACAGTGGTGGGTATGGCTTACAATCTATAACATGAAGATTCCGGGTCAAGCCCGGAATGACAGGGCTTTCGCATATTGTTCTAGAGTATAATGATGTACATTTACCTTAACGCGTCTACCGTTACAGTTTCCGCAATTGTATTTGCCGACATTACCGACAGCCTAGCCGCACTTGCGCCATATTCTGCCGCTGTTTTAAAATTTTTGCCGGCGATAGTTGCCGCTACAAGCCCGCCCAAAAATGCGTCGCCAGCACCGGCAGTGCTTACGACATTTTCTGCTGGGAAGCATGGAATATGGGTATACGTATTGCCTTCGAATATATGGCTGCCGTTTTTCCCTTCGGTTATAACCAATTTAACTGCCGGGTTTGCGGACATAATTTTTCTTGCTGCGCTTTCTATCCCGTTGCTGCATACGGCCTGTGCTTCGTCCGCATTTATGGCAATAATATCTGCTAAAGCAAAACCGCCAGCTTTTGCAAAATCATCCGCCTCGGCACTAAGGAACGACGCAACTGTTACCGCCCCGCGCTCTTTTCCAATCTGCATCAAGCGAATGCGGCTTTCAAGCGGAACCTCTGGGGCAGCAAGTACAAGGCTACTTGCGTCAATTTCCCCTGCACATTCGTTAATATAGGCCGGGTTAACCAGACCGCATGCGGAATTGGATGCGGTCAAATTACCGCCTGCGCTGTCCGGGAACTGATAGCATACCGAGAACATCGTTGGTGCTTCTTCTGTTACTTTTAAGTAGCGGGTGTCTATACCCGCGGCCTGCATTTCGGCAATAAGTCCCCTACCCGGCTCGTCCTGGCCCACCATCCCCAGCATGTAAACCTTTGCGCTGGGCGAAAGCACCGCCACATAGTGCATGATAATATGCCCTTTGCAATAATCCTTGAAATCTGTCAAAACTGCGGCGCGGCTCTCGTCACGGGAAATGGGGCGGTTATCGTCCAGTTGAAAGAAAATGCCTGTGCCTATGCCGCCTATGCCAAATACTTTTGTAATCATAGCAATTCCCAATCTAAATTTTCTGATATCGGATGCGTCGCGGTATCAACCGTAGCAGTTATAAGCGCGTCGGGGTGTTCCTGCAAAAGTGTCATTGGATATTCCACATCTGGGGCAGAAAATAATGCCACGCGAAGCGCCGTTTGCTTCCATGCGCCGGTGTCGCTGTAAACACGGACTTTTTTTGCGGACATACATTCTTTTATGCCCAAAGTCACACTCATTGGCGGTACAAATTGGTACGCACTGCCAAATGTACGCTGCGCCAACGCAAAAATAGTGTCCAAATTATTTTCCTGGATGCGAATTGTCGCGTTGCGCAAATCATCCAATGTAAGCCCAGAGTACGGGTTGCGGCGGGTTTGATTATATGCAACATGCCCGTCCTGCCCCCAGCCGCCCAGGGTGTAATCAATTTGGGCTTCGTTTATGCGGTCGCGTACTTCCTTCATATTATCCGGGGTTAAAAACACGCGGTTCTCTTCCAGTACACTTAGTTCAGCTGCTATGCCGCCATAGAAATGTTCCAGCATAAAAGTTTTAAAATTGTAAGGGTGGTTAACGGGAAGTTCTTGCCCCTGCCAGTCCAAGCATTCATCCATATGGAAAACCACCATGCCGCGCAATGATATTTTTTCTTCGTTTACAATACGGGTAAATGGCTCGTACCAAGCCCGTGGGCCACATGGCACAATGGCACGGAACGGAACGCCTGCCGCGTTGGCGGCTTTGATATCGTCGCAAAATTCCCGTGCCATGATTTCGCCCATTTGGGCAGAGTCCGCCACCATGCGGAATGGTACTTTGCGGTTTGGGTGGCTTTCAAGGTCTTGAGCCTTTGCGGCGCACCATTCGTAAAGCTGTTTTTTGTCAATCATAAAAATCCTCCTATTTAAATGGGGCGCTGCCCCTGCAACCCTTCCAGCAATTCTGCGTATGGCTTACCCTTCCCAAAAAGCGCGCTGGTGCCAAGCACAAAGCCGTCCGCACCTTTTTGAGACAGTTCTTGGATTTTCTCTGGGCTGCAGGCCCCGTCTATCATTAATTTGAAGCCTAACTCATTTTTCATTTTTGCCAGGGCGGCTACTTTTTCTGTTACAAATTCGATATATTTTTGCCCTGCAAAGCCGGGGTTTACGGTCATTGCCATTACATAGTCGCAAACATGCAGCATTTCGCGCACAGTTTCTATGCTTGTGTCTGGGTTTATGGCAAGCCCTGCTTTACGGCCAGCGTTTCGGATTTTTGCCAGCGTGCGTACAACATAACGTTCGCTTTCCGGGTGGATATAAATTATATCGCAGCCCGCGTTTATAAACCACTCTACTTTATTGGCAGGGTTTTCTATCATAAGGTGGGCGTCTATAGGCTTTTTTGTGTTGCGCTTTATACATTCTATATCATGCAGCCCCAGTGCCATGTTGGGAACAAAATTGCCATCCATAACATCGCAATGGAAAATATCCGTGCCCGCATTATCAAGAATACGCACATCTTCGGCCAAATTATCGTAATTGGCACACATCATGCTTGGGCAAAGCAGCATATCTTTCATCTTAAATGTCCTCCAATACTACCGTAAACGGTCCGTCATTTACTAATTCCACTTGCATACTCGCGCCAAATTCCCCGCTTGCCACTTTTTTGAAATGCGGCGTCGCATTTTCGATAAAGTAATCATAAAGCTCCTGTGCAAGGGCAGGCGGCGCGGCCTGGGTAAAGCTGGGGCGCGTTCCTTTTCGGCAATCGGCATACAGTGTAAACTGCGATATTACCAGCAACTCACCGCCTATATCGCTTATACTAAGGTTTGTTTTACCGTCTGCATCCGGGAAAAGACGCAGTTTTTGTATTTTTTCTACCATTCGGTCTACAGTTTCGCGGGTGTCGCCGCCGGATATGCCCAGCAAAATCACATATCCGCACTGTATTTGTCCAATTACTTCCCCGTCTACTTTAACAGAACTGCTTGAAACACGCTGCAGCACAATTTTCATATATTTGCCCATCCATTTCATTTAAGTTGACAGCAATCCCCTGTCAACTTAATGTAAAATATAAATACTAGACTTCTTGCCGCTTCAGTGGTATAGTTTCACCATGATAGAATTTGTAAGAGGTGCATATGATACTCTACTACACTTATGAACAAAAAACAAAGGTTTTTGCAGAATCTCTTAGCGAAGTTATAAATTTACCAACTTACGAATTAAAGGCAGATATAAATAACAAATCCAGATTTGGGTTCATTTTTAACGCATTAAGGCTGGCCTTTACAGGCAAATCGTCCCCTGTCAGCAATATTCCCAGCAGCTTGCCGGAGGAAATTTATGTATGCGGTCCTATTTGGGGTGGTACTGTTGCCGCGCCTGTAAAATACTTTTTTGAAAATACTAATCTGAAGCACACTAAGGTACATTTGCTGCTTACCGCCTGCATTCCTACCGAAAAATACCGCCAAACAGCGGCGGAATATTTGCGTAAGTTTTGCGTCCCGGGTGATGTTCACTTGTTTGCTACAAACAGCAAAATCATGCCGGAAAAAGAAATTTTAACAGAACAATTGTTAAAGATATTGGAATTAGAGTAAATCATGAAACATATGTCTGTGGCGGTCTATACTTTGGGCTGCAAAGTTAACCAATGCGACACAGAAGCATTGGTTGCGCGTCTTTGTAATATTGGATGTAAAATAATTAGTAATTTTAATCAGGTTGCGGATATATATATTATTAATACATGCACTGTAACTCATGCCAGCGATAAAAAATCCAGGCAAATGATTCGCCGTGCAAAAAAGCAAAACAGCTTGGCAAAAATAGCCGTTTGCGGGTGTATGGCGCAGAAAGCTCCAAACCTTGCGCAGGAATTGGGAATAGACTTTGTTTTTGATGCCCGCAAACCGGATGATTTTATACAAAAAATATCGGAACTATCCAATTATAGTGCTCGAGAAGATGAATCATCTTATAGAAGCGGTGCGGAGCGTACCCGCGCATTTTTAAAAATTCAAGACGGTTGCGACCGATTTTGTTCATATTGCATTGTCCCATATGTGCGCGGCGCACCCACAAGCCGCCCCATACAAGAAATACTTAACCAAGCCGAAGCTTTACTTGCAAACGGCGCATTGGAAATTGTGTTAACCGGTATACAAGTTGCATCCTATGGGGAAGATACGAAGGACGCAACACTCGCGCTGTTAATCGAAAAATTATCGTCGCTTACAGGCCTTATGCGCCTGCGGCTTAGCAGTATTGACCCATGCGCAATAACCAGCCAATTTCTGTCCGCGGCAGCCAATTCCCAGGTAATCTGCGACCATTTTCACTTATCCCTGCAAAGCGGAAGCGACACTGTTTTAACAAGAATGAACCGCCGTTATAATACAGCTGAATACGCCCAAGCTGTGGAATCATTGCTAAAACTTTTCCCGAATGCAGCCATCACAACAGACATTATAGTGGGCTTCCCCGGCGAGACAGACGAAGAATTTAACCAGAGTATTGCGTTTGCACAGCAAATAGGCTTTGCGCGCATACATGTGTTCGAATATTCTAAGCGGGAAGGCACCCCCGCGGCAGCCATGCCAAACCAGGTTAGCGACAAAATAAAATCTGAACGAGGCAAGCAAATGCGCGCATTAGCCGCTAAGCTTCAAACAGATTTTTATAAATTACAAATAGGCAAAACGCTTCCTGTGTTGTTTGAAACAGAAACCGCACCCGGAACATGGCAGGGGCATACCACTAACTACTGCCCCGTAGAAATTTTATGTATTCAAAACCTGGCAAACACAATATGTCAGGTAAAAATAACCGGTTTTACGGAAAATAGCTTGACAGGAAAGGAACATGTTAAATGAGAGGCAGCTCAGAAACACAAAAGCTAGACGCGTACAAGCGTGACGCACAAGATGAGGTCAAAACCATTTTGGAAGATGTCTATATCGCACTTCAAGAAAAAGGGTATAACCCATTTACACAAATAGTAGGATACATTCTATCCGGTGATCCTACATACATCACCAGCCATGCAAACGCCAGGGCGTTAATAGGCAAACTGGAAAGGGACGAACTTTTGGAAGAATTGGTACGAGAGTTCCTCCGCGATGTGTTGTAAAAAAGCGGCTGTGCCGCTTTCCGGAGGAAGCGGAAGCGGGATTCATTCCCGCTGTAGCGGCGGGGTTTGGGGCAGAGCCACATTGAGCGACGGAAATTGCGCAAGCAATTTCCTAGCAGATAGAAAAGAAAAGAGCCGTTTCCTGGGCTTAGATTTTGGCGACAAAACCATTGGGGTTAGCGTAAGCGGGCCCGGCGGCAAAACCGCTGCCGGTATCACCACACTAAAAAGGCTGGATGAAACCGCGTTTCGCCCTTCCCTAAAAGCACTAAAAGAAATTATCCGGGAATATGGCATCACAGACATTGTGCTGGGCTATCCCAAGCACCTGGACGGCAGTGAATCCCCCCGTTGTAAAAAAACTTTGGAATTTAAAGATAAACTAAACCGCTATTTCAAATCCATTCCTGTACAGCTTTGGGACGAGCGCTTGAGTACCCGCGCAGTAACCCGAGTGTTTGACGGTAAGCGAAGCAGGCTTAAAAATCATGTAGATGAAATGGCTGCTGTTTACATTTTGCAAGGTTATTTAGATTATAGACAAGGAGAGATTAAAATGGACAACGAGCAACAAATGCTGCCAGAAGACGACAACACAATCGTCCTTCATGACGATGAAGGCAACGAAATTACAATGGAAGTGTTATCAAGCCGTACAGACGACGGCGTAACCTATCTATTGGCAGTAGAAGACGACGAAAATGCAGAAGTAATGATTTTTAAGCTAATCGAAGACGGCGACGATGACACGATTTTCGAATTGGTAGAAGAAAACGACGATGATTTTGACCATGTGTTTGAATTGTTTAGAGAAGACTACAAAACACTTGGCATCGAAATTGATGAAATTGAAATTTAGGAGGTACGCTGCTTGGCAGTAAAAAAAGGCAAGTTAAAAGTATTTTCACTTGGCGGCCACGGCGAAGTTGGAAAAAACATGACCGTACTTGAGTACGGAAACGATATCATTGTTATTGACTGTGGTGTAGCATTTCCTCAAGACGAAATGCTTGGCATAGACTTGGTTATTCCCGATTTGACATATCTATCACAAAATGTAGAAAAAATTCGCGGGATATTCCTTACTCATGCCCATGAGGACCATATTGGGTCCGTACCGTATTTTTTGCGCGAAATAAAAACAAAGTTGTTTGGTACAAAACTTACACTTGGTTTAGTTGGCAACAAACTACGCGAGCATGGTTTGTATAACCAAACAGAAATGGTGGTTGTACCGCAGGGCGGCATAGTTTCAGAAGGCTGTTTCAAAATTGAGTTTATCCGTGTAAACCACTCTATAGCAGACGCGGTAGCATTTGCTATAACTACGCCTGTTGGGGTGGTCATCCATTCCGGCGACTTTAAAGTGGATTTTACACCAATACAGGGCGAGTTTATAGACTTGCAACGCTTTGGCGAACTTGGTCGTGCTGGTGTAAAGCTCTTTATGTGCGAAAGTACAAATGTGCTTTCTAAGGGCTACACAATGAGCGAACGTACAGTGGGCACAATGTTTGAGCGGGTTTTTGAGCAATCTCCTACCCAGCGGCTAATTGTAGCAATGTTTTCGTCTCATATAGACCGCATTCAGCAGGTACTAAATTCTGCGTTCCAGTATAGGCGCAAAGTGCTTTTCTTGGGCCGCAGCATGGTAAATGCCGTAAAAACCGCCATCGACCTTGGCTATTTAACGGCACCGCCCGGGCTTATAATCGAAGTTTCGGAAGCAAAAAACTACACACCCAACCAGCTTGTAATTGTTACCACTGGCAGCCAGGGCGAGCCTATGGCCGCGCTATCACGTATGGCCGCGTCCGACCACAGGCAAATTGTTATTACACACAACGACAAGGTGATAATTTCGGCCTCGCCAATCCCGGGCAACGAAAAGCTTGTATCCCGCGTTATAAACGACCTTATGAAACAGGGTGCGGAAGTAATTTACGAAGGCCTTACAGAGGTTCACGTATCGGGTCATGCCCGTCAGGAAGAGCTAAAACTTATGCACGCGCTTATCAAGCCCGAATATCTGATGCCGGTCCACGGCGAATACAGACATTTGTCACATCACAAGGATCTTGCCGTTTCCATGGGAATGAAGAAAGAAAATATTTTTGTCATGGATATTGGCGAAGTTCTTGAAATTGGCGTCAAAACGGCAAAAATTGCTGGCACAGTACCATCTGGACAGTTGCTGGTAGATGGCCTTGGTGTTGGCGATGTGGGCAATGTTGTATTGCGCGACCGCAAGCATCTTTCCGAAGACGGCATGATTATAGTAGCGGTGGGCGTAAGTATGCATGATGGCGGATGCCAAATTGTGTCCGGGCCAGACCTTATTTCCCGCGGCTTCGTTTTTGTCCGCGAGTCTGACGATCTTATGGCCGGTGCAAAGTCCGTAGTCGCAGACACTCTTTATGAAATGGAACAAAAAAATACTGCCGATAAGCAGTATATCAAAAACAAAGTTAAAGATGATTTACGAGAATACATTTGGCAAAGAACCAAACGCAACCCTATGATCTTCCCCATTTTGGTAGAAGCTTAATAAGCGACTCCGTCGCTTCCCGAAGGAAGTGTAGCTGGGCTTTGCCCGGCGGAACGGCGGGGCTTGGGGCAGCGCCCCATTTAATTAAAATATAGGCACTGTAACGGTTATTACGTAGTATAGTAATACCGCAATCGAAAGTGCGACAATTGCCAAAATGACCTTACCTACAAAAATCTGGCGGCGGATGCTATTGACACGGGATTGTTCCCGCGCAGTAGCATTCGCCGATTTTCTATATTCGTATAAATCAAAATTATCTTCTTCAAAACTTGTTATTTTTGTTACTTTTGCCATAGCTATATCATCTCCCACCTATGATAGTATATCATAGGACGAAAAAGAGGTAAAGGCTATAAATCTTCGAAACATGGCGCATCGTGAATAAATTCCGACATAAGGCCCAGCTTTTCAAAATACTTACATATTGCAATGCAAGCAAATTTCTCGGACGAATAATGCGTTCCGCCTATCAGATTTATGCCATTTTCTTTTTCCAGCCTGTGCGCTTCCGCCGAATAGATATTATATAACGACAGGCCAGATATCAGCACATAGATGTTGTTTTGTATCAACTCATGCACTACGCCGGCGTCATTCCCGCCGCCTGCACAAATGCCGACTCTGTTGTTGGTAATTGCGTCACTGCCATACTGGTACAGCTTTGTTGCATGCCCTACCGCCTGCGAATAACGTGCATTCAATTCGTGAATATCTTTGCAGTCAGTCGTGCCAATTATCCCACACATAGCTCCACCAGATTCGGCAAACGTTTTATCAATTTTTATGCCAAGCGCATCTGCCAGAGTTTTGCTGGTAGAATACTCGCCAAAATTATCAAGCGGATAATGGAAATTGAATATCGAAACGCGCCGTGCTCTTAGCTCTTGCAAAAGTTCGGCATTCATCGGGTAAAACGCCTTGCCCGACTCTTTGCCCAAATCCCATACACAAGGGTGATGCACAAAAAGCATTGCATTAGTAACGCCATCGTCTAAAATTTTTGCAAGCACCTTGTCGGACGGGAATACTGCGGTGTACACTTTATTTATTTCGGTTGCAAAATCGCATAACAAGCCAATACTTCGCTTTTTGAAGTTATCGCATATAAATTCCGCAACATCGGTTAGACTATCGTAGTCATACCAACTTTCCACTATTCCAGGCCTTACAAAGTCCTTTTCCAATTGATTGTACAGTTCTACTGCGTTCATTTTTGACATCCCTTCTACTTATCTTAATCTTATCTGCTGCTTTGTAATGCCCATTTCACCAACATATGTTTTTTTCCTGCCAAAATCGCCATGACAGTCCGACCCAGCCGTTACAAACAAATTATACTCGTCGCACAGTTCCAAGCAAACATTCGTAACTTCCGCTGAATGGGATGGATAATAACACTCGATTCCGTCAATTCCAAGCGCAATAATACGCCGCAACTCTTCTTTAAACCGGCCAATATCAGAAGAATCTATTACCTCACCCGGGTGCGCCAAAACAGCATATCCACTGGCACGTTTGATTCTGTATATAGTGGCGGCAATGGTTGGATAACCAGACCTCTCATGTGATATATTGTAGTTCAGGTAAAATTCCATAGCCTCTTTTTTTGATGATACCAAGCCTTTTTCAATTAGATAGTGTAGAGATTTCCAAGCTCCCAATTTCCTGTCATACGTAAACTCCATAAACTCTGTCAACGAAATATTTTGATAATCAACTTGCATCAACTCAATTAACTTAACGCTTGACTCGTCAAGCAAAAAACGCACATGCTTAATAACATCCGTAAACTGTTGGTTTTCCATATCAAAATCATACGCCAAAATATGAATGTCCGACTCACCATCCAGTGTATTAAGTTCCACGGCGGGTATGCAATGTATTCCACGCTCTTTACATAGCTTTTGCGTCTCGATGCTGCCGTCCAAAATATTGTGGTCTGCAACCGCCAGTACCCCTACCCCATTTTGCACAGCAGCCGCCACTATTTCACCCGGCGACATCGAGCCATCCGAATAAAATGAATGCACATGCATGTCTACAAAAGGATTTTTCATAACCACACCTCTGATAGTTTTTTGGTAGTGTCAACCACTCCCTGTTTTTATATCTCAAAACCCTGGAACAATCAGGTTTTTTTCAAAAAAGATAGCAACCCCCCATTTTCGGGAATAATTGCTGGTGACTAAACACAGAAATTA
>Ga0136643_10006513_pt1 | contig 16734 bp, 9 predicted proteins | sample TergutLab28metaG_FD_96883 | JGI IMG/M metagenome (GOLD analysis project Ga0136643, IMG submission 96883) | Labiotermes labralis P1 segment gut microbial communities from Petit-Saut dam, French Guiana - Lab288 P1 (version 3) (version 3) | ecosystem: Host-associated > Arthropoda: Insects >... | reverse complement strand
TCAGTCGGTATAGCGACTGAGCTACGGGCTGGACGGTCCGGGATCGAATCCCGGTGGGGATGAGATTTTCCGCCCGTCCAGACCGGCCCTGGGGCCCACACAGCTACCTGTAAAATGGGTACCGGATCTTTCCCGGGGTTAAAGTGCAGCCGTGGTTTGCTGCTGACCACTCACCCCCTTCTAGTGCCGCGGTCGTGGAAGAGTAGAACTGTACCTCTACCCACCCTCAGGGTCACACCGGACCTGTAACGGGATCACTTTACCTTTTACCTTTGCGAACTCGGGCGTAATTTCGATGCTACTACCGACGCGCACGTTTCTTAAATGTTCATTCATTTAATACGTAATTTTATTAATGAGGGAAAGTTCGCTTACTTTTTGAGAGTTTAAGTTAATATTTAGTAGCATCAAATACGTATAATATCTCAGTTACAAGGAAATCAATAATGACAGTTCAAATGCTTACAACAAATATGATTTTCGAAATGATAAACTGATAAAACGTCCCACCTAGTCAGGTTTACATGTACATTGAAAAATAATAATGTGTTTCCTTCACAATTCTTTGGCCCAATATTCTACTATGAACTTTGTTTTCCAGTTGTCTAATACATTTTATTGCGTGTAAGCCTAATTCCCTCATACATAAATACAAAACTTTAATTGAAAGCAGAGCTCATTGGTTCAGTTAGTTTGGAGTAATCCCGGCTGAATTTTCGACCTAAACATTGAAATTCACTATTTTCCTGCCTTTAAAACACAATAACTTGCCATTAGTACGCAGTAGCTACTGGCAATCCCACTGTCTATTGATTTTACAGAAATGCATGGAAACATGTGTAGTTTGTCTACCTGAACAATGGACAGTGTTTCGTGTGTAATTCCAATTGTTTGAGGCCTGTTAATCTTATTTGTGTGCTAACATGTAGCTGGTTGCACTAAACAATTGGGTCAGATACAATAGAAATATAACAGAACGCGAATAATAGCCATCTCGTATGTATTTATTGTTTCAGAACAATCCGTTACGTTGACCTGGTAAGTCAGTAGTGAAGGCTTCTGCATGTCATGATGAGTAAATATGTTTGTTACAATTTCAGGTTTTAGAAGTGCCTACATATTATATTTAAAAAAATACATTATGTTTTTATTCTGTCTCGAAACACTTGAAAAACCGACATTGGTTGTCAGACCAGCGCATTATTCTTGCTTGCAAACACGAATAATGATGATGGTGTGACTGTAACACCGAAACATGTCGCAGCTGTTTTAATATTAATTTTAATGTGCACTTTAAAATTGTTTTTAAGACAATTCACTTGTGCTTTAGTTGGTGAATAAAAAACAAAACTTTAATAACATACGAATACTTTAACTTGTCACTTAACGAAGCTTATTGAACGTTGGTAATTACGATAAATAAGCCATTTCTGGGAGTCCGAAGCATATGCATCTCTTGTGTAATACGCATTTCAACACGGAGTATGCAAAATGCATATACATTCATCTTTGTGAGCGAATCTCGGAATATAGGATTCGTTTCAATCACGCTTTCACATACATACATTTTCCGGTGCCCCGAAAACTTCTTTCGTTTTTTACACCAAAATATTGGCAAGGGGTATTCACTTTTTATTGAAATGTCTTTCATAAAATAGTACCAATGTAATACGTGGCATTGTATTAGAATTTGCAGAACTGCTGTGAAAGCAACAAGGTACCAAGGGGCTAGAATTGTTTCCTGCCATTTGGATGATTAACCTTTTGTGTCCGTCACAAGAAAGGGGACTGATACAGACAGCGACTCTGGTGGTAAAGAACGAAATATCGGGGTTAAAACTGTAGGGTATGGTAGGCACAGAAGCGAATATCTTTCTATGTTTTTCTCACTAATCATTATGGCTAGTTCTCCAAAATACTGCCCGTTTTTATCAATACATATCACTATATTTTTATCAGTATATTTGCTCTTAGTACCCATCAGAACGTGTGCATTGCAGATAATATATCGCATCTACGCCTCTTTCCCACAACCTAAAGGTTACGTCTCTCTCTCTTTTATTTTACCTCTGAATACCCATTTTATCTGTCGCTGTAGAATTTTATCACAAAATTATTATGGGTCATTCCACGCTTTATCGCACAGCATTCTGCAATAATTTTTAAATTTAGGAATTTGGTTTTCTCTTTGGAAATCTGGAAAAACTGTTGGTCATGAAGTGAGAACCAGTAGGTTGGTTAATTTCGAGATATCGAATACCAAACTTTTAATAATTTGGTCAAGTTCTTTGCGCACTGCCTTTATGAACGGACAATTCCCAGAACAGTTTTAAAATAGGAAGCTGCAGAAAGTGTGTATTGAATCTAAGATTAGGAGCTTTGTATCAATGTAATACATATTTTCCACATTTTACATGTAAGTACATTAATTTGCCTTAAATTATTGTGGTTTTCATCCCCCCTTCCCGGAATACTCTCTGCAATTAGCGTAAAAAATTGTACTAGCTTTTTGCCCCCCTCCAAAAAAAGATCTAGACTTGATGAGGCAGGGCTGATAATATGGAAATAATTTAAGTATCTATCGTACTAAGAAAAGAAAGGGCAGTACGGACATCAACAGTGACACAGATAACATACAGGAAGATCGAACTCGACATGTTGCAGGCACTATTTTTAAGCATTGTAATTTTTTAAAATACTTTTAGCAAAGTTTCCGGCCTGTAGCTGGAGAAACTTAAACAAAATTACCAGGTGATTTGATACAACGGGTCAATTTCTGTTACTTTTATCTGAAAAGTGTTTTCTTACTTAACTCTTTCTCAGAACTCCGCCATATTTCATTTGAATTAAAAAATATACTTGACATATTCTTAACCGAGGTTTGTGTTGAGGCAAGCAATATCGAAATTCAATTTCAGTAGTAATTCTGTCTTATTGGTAACTCTAACATAAGCTTTTAAAACTGATTTGCAAGGCTTTTTCTCTGCGGATTATATATATAGCAATGTATTCCAAAAGATTGAACGGAAAATTTATTGCTTGGATTTTCCTCGCCCGTTCATATTGATGAACGGCTGGGCGCTGGTACGAGGAGAATATGGTGATAACGTAGTCTATAAACATTCTGTGATAGACGTAAAAACTACATTATCTTTTTTACCCAAAGTCTTCTACATGAAGAATTTGGCAGTTTAAATTCCGTGACACTGAATACTAAATCCATATTTGACAGATGAATTGTTTAGCGTGGTGCAAAGTTTGCTGTATTCTGTTACACAGTCCTGTGTTAATAACACTGTTCTGTTCCTGTCCCATGAGAAATATTTTATCTTTTCACTACTTGTCGCCCCTTTTTTCTAAACTTTCGTAATTTAACCTTTTACAGTCTAGCGGTTTCTTTACGTACCACCAGGTTTAACATTCAAATTTCTACATGGTGCTCGCTTTACGTTGAGTGTTTTATATGCATCTCGAAACAGACGGCGACCTTTGCTTTATACGTCATTAACTGATCCGTTTGTACAACCATGGTGGAAAGTGTTTACATCGCGGTACTGCCTGATTCCTTATATAAAGCAGATTAGGTTTCGTCTTTAAAATGTTAATTTTTATAACAGATTTCTTTTAAGTGTAACAATTGAAGGTGTTATTAATCTGCATATTTCACCTTTGAAATAAAGAAGTCGTAGGTACTGCGCGTGGATTTGTGAATCAGCAGTGCAATTCACTGCTCGTTAAATTTATTTCTTATCTTTCCCATCACACTTTCTTTTCATAGATGAAAGAGACATAGTGCGTACTTATAGATTACCATAAATATTGTTGCAGTCAAGAATTCAGTGCCAATAAGTAAGTAAATCCGCGGAGTAGAGTTATTTCAGAGAAACTGATAAACAGTTGATTAGTCAGGTTTTCTGTGAAAGACAGAAGTTAATTGCCGTGGTTATAAGAACGTGTTACTGGACCCTACTATAAACCTGCAGAAACAACTGAACATCCTCATATTGTACTTTATTCGTAATAATTTTGTGCTTTTCCAATCTATCCAAGTTATACAAGAAACATTAAGATAGACAAAATATCTAACCCCTGGCCCTGCCTGACTTTTACCGCTTTGGATGAATGTTCCATACGTTAGGTCTCTTGGTCATAAAAATTAAATAAGAATCATAGTAATATTAAACTTTTCTCTATGACTCTAAAGTGTCTTCAATCAACGCAATCCCCGACCACATCGAAGAATTTTTCCCATCCTGGCGATTTCCACCATACTCGTAATGAGGAAGCGGAAATGGCTGTACGTGAATGGTTGAGAGAGCGATAAGACACTTCTACCGCACTGGGATTTATTGCCCCCTGCAAAATGGGATAAAGGCATTAATATGTTAGGGGATTATTTTCGAAACTAATGACAGTTCTTGTCAGTAAACTATCTGCGTTTAAAATTGTAATGACTCTTCACTGAAGTATTACGACGGAAGAAAAATTCGTATCAAATATTTTTCTTATATTCTATTCATTTAAATACCCGACATGTTTTCCTGTATCACACTGCCCATGTACCTGGATTAGAGCCTGCTGTCGGCCTGCCTCCCAAACCAATTTCGAAATTCTGGTTCATAAGCTTGTTCAGGTCCTTGCTTACATCACTCACGGCAAGTTCTGATTATCTTGCACAGGTCCGTAAATATAGCCCGGCCAATCAAGCTGCTTGCCGATCCCAGTGGCTGCGCGGACTATGGTGTGGATCTGCAACCGCTAGCTTGCTGGGATTGCGGGTTCGAATCTTACCGAGGGCATGGATGTGTTTCTTATGATTATGTGTTGTCAAGTAGAGGTTTCTGCGACCAGTCGATCACTTGTCCAGATGAGTCCTGTCGATTGTGGTTTGTCTGTGTTCTCTGAAAGTCCTCGGTCCACTAGGATTTTCGAGCCACGAAAAGTCAAGCTACTTCTTAAACTTGATATTTAAGTCCTTCACTCCAAGCAGCTATGGTCCTTGCAGCACTTCAGACTTAATGAATTTCGCAGCCAAATCTTCCCTCACGGAATGCTTTAGTATCCACCTCCTGACCCCATGTGCATACTTAAGGTAATTCTCCACGTGGCCAGCGCAACTTCTCTTCGGTGTTTCATGCCTTCTGGTGCCACCTGGACTTTCCACGAAGAGAATCTTCACGATGCTCATATCTTCTTCATATTTTTGTCGCTTCAAACAATGATTTGCTGCGTGTTTGTTCCTAGTATTTTTTAAACATAAATCTGGTAATCCTTAAGCATTTTAGTTCCTCGTCGAAAATCCGGAAAGACAGGCTTTGAGACGTTTGGTATATTTTTTTATTCGCTGAAGTACTCAGAGCGGACGCGGTTCACTTAATTGTTCCAATATGGCGACTACACTATGGTCTTCGAATCACTATTTCTTGGCGAATATTTGTTAGAAAACGTGTATAAAAATTTGCATTTGCTTTAACGACACGACAGACTAGTGGAGTGCACTTTGTTAGACAAAACAAACACAATTGAAGCATTTCAATTAGCTGCGTTACTTAGTGTATTGGCATCGAGCTAATAAAAGTTGTTCCCTGAACACAAAGTTTTTATTCCATTAACTTATAAAACTTTTATTATAAGTTAATGGAATTAAAAATTCGTGTCAAGGAATATATTTCGGTCATCTTGGAAGACATCAGATGTGTTTTCCTCCATGGAAAAGAATAGGAGTAAGAAAATAAATCTACCCCCGTTTTATATATACAGTTTAGACGAAAAACAAAACAACCTCTCTAAAAAGCACATTTTTGGTGACTTTGTGCTGCAACAAATCCCGTCTTTTGTACCAATTTCCCACTTTGTCGAGCACAGGCCTGACGCAGTAGCGTGTCTTCAAATTACGTATGCTATGTATTTACTATGAAATATTACATACCGTATTCATATTTTGCATATCTCGCTTCCCCTCTGACCGCCCAAATCTGCTCTAACCGCACAGGTGTAACATATGAAGCGTCTAGCGTGGTTCCTATCACTGGAATCCACCCTGTAAAAGTGGTGTGATTTGGTGGAATTTCAGTGGCGTGCCTACTATTTTAATTCAATGTGCGGGAATTCCGATTTGAAATCTCGTCTATAAAAGCAGCAGACATAATAACTTTTGCATGGTCTTTCTCAGTACCTTGGAACTAATGCTGGGACAGTGCTTTGAAATATGTCAGTTTCTTATAGATCTTTTTAAATTCACTATTCCGAACAGGTCTACTGCATTAAAAAAATTAAACAAAAAACATGAAACCCTCTTCAGAGTATTGTTAGAACCAATGCACACGCCATGGTATGTTGCCAGTCTATATTCAAATGTAAGGAACGATCCTACCTGAAATCGAACAATAATATTTTTGTATTCCAGATTAGCTGAGGAAGGCATATGTCCTCATTGGCTTGTTACTGTTCTCTATACCTATACACCCTGCCGTAGTCTAATCATATGTTTTTGTTATTTCAGATGTTTCACATTACTAAAAATAACAGATGACAGCAGGAAAAAAGTTTAAAAATTTTTCAGGTATTAAAGGTTAAGTCCTACTGTGTCTCTGCTGGATGTCTTAGAGAACAGAAACTATTCTCGTCTGCTGGAAGTTTTTATCTACATAAGCTTACGAGAGGCTTCTCATTACAGAACGAGGGAGAGAAAGAATTGAACTCAAAGTGAATGTGTAATGAAGAGACCGTCTTTTTTCTAGCGCTGAGTAAAACCGAAAGGGATAAAGAGACAAGCAATGCGGACGTTTGAAGTGGAATGTTTGAACGTAGCAAAATACTGCAGCAGTTTACAGATCGATCTTTCTCATTTTACGTGGTTGTGTAGGCTGTGTGTTGTCAGCTGTTGGAAGGTAGAAATCAGGTCACAATGCTGAGTCGCTTCTCAAACTAATTCAAAACTGTTTCGAAGTAGGATCTGAGGTTTCAGCAAATCCAAAATTGATTATTTGTATCAAGTTCACCTCTTGCCTTATTTACTTGCAAGTTGTATTACCTTTTCGGGGTTTTAATTTTGAAAGTAAGTGTTTTTTTTAAGATGCAGTGCCAAATATTGCGTTATTTGAATTTTCCTTCCTGCGACCTTAATGCCCTCTCCGTTTTCGCAGTCTGTACATTGAAACAGTAGAAGGAAAATAAAATTTACTGATGTTTGCCTGGCGATATATGTAGCAGGCTGTACTTGGACTTACGTAAAGGAAGCCGATAATAAATATGAAATCTTACTTAACATTGAACATCGTGGTTAAATACGTCTTCCGTTGTTAGAAAACGCTTAATTTAAAGATGTCTGGTATTATACACATGTAGAAACAATGGAAGCTATGCACACAGAATTTGGTATGAAAATTTTTCGGAAAGGGTTCACATAGAATAGGAAATAGGATGATGAGGATAGTATTAAAATGGAAGTTACAAAAGTTGGTCGTAGAGATGAAGCTAAATGGTACTGAGTAAGTATCATGTCTGCCGTATTAAAATTGGTTTTGAATATTCAGGTTCTATTATTAACAGAGATTTGATTAAGAACGGAGGAATGTACAGCGGCAAGATGAACACAAGGCCCTGCATTCCGCATTACCCAGTTCAACTTCATAAAAAGCATTCCATTTCTCACACTTGATTTATTATATCTGTGAAGCCTAACCGTGTTTTCGAGTAACAAAGCACTTCTTTAATTTTGTCTAGAAGTATTTCGATAACTGGTTATTTAAATCAATTAGAAAAAAAACCTTATAAATCTTCAAGATGTTTTCGGTTTATTTATCCTGTAATATCCAATTGTTTATACGCTAAGAGGATCCACCGTTAATGAAACTTTGTGAGGGAGAATGTGAACTGAATGCACGTGGCTCAGGACAGACTAGGCCTACACTTCAGCCTGCATGATCCAATAACGACGTTCCAGGCATCATAAAAACGGATGCTTCGTTCAGCTGATGAGCGAATATAACCTACTGCATAAGAACTCTTACTTAATGGAGTTGGTGCACAAAATTAATTCTAATTTCTTTTATAAAAAATAATACTTTAAGTTTCCAGTGGTAGTTATATTAGAGTTTTGTACTTCTCTAATTTTATTTTTCTCTAATATTGGGCTGAACTTTCTAACGAAACTTAAAAATAACCAATATTATTCACGACGATCGATATTTGACCATTAGGAAATTTGGTCTATTGAAGATTAACATTAACAGGAAAGTTATAAGTGAAACTTCTTTTCTAAATTTCAATGACTATTATTTCCTATGTTCAAAATACTAAGATGCCCTTAGTACAATATACTACCTGTGTATTATGTTTCTGTACAATGTATTCGAATAATTAAAACTGTTGCCGAAAGTTTATTGAGATATTTGGGTAAAAGGCCTGAAATTGAAACAAGCTAAACCAAAACCCAAAATAAGTTACAAAATTTAGTATAAATCTTTCATTATTTTCAACCGAAAAGTCCCTTAAATTTGGTAATGATATCTGCTGATGTGGAACAGGAAGTTTATTCCGAGCTTTAGGTTTCTCAAAAGCTGTTAATTGAATGACAACTTTATCTCCATTGCCTAATGAATGGACAAGACTTTCACAAGCACTGGAAGTTCCTCAGGTAGGGATACACTGCACCACACAAACGGGATTGTTATAATAGCAAATTGGTATAAGCAGTAGAAAGTACTTTCTGCTAGTTCAGTGGATTCGTCGTTGCAACTAGACGTCATGGCACTGCAGTGTACTTTCAGTTGATGAAGAAACAGCAAGTGCATCACGAACAATCCATTGTTTTATGTAGACTGTGGGTTTTTCTTTATATTGTAAACAGGAACTATCCTATTATATAGTTTTATGAAACTTAATTTTGAACCTCAATATAAATCCTCGTTGACATATTAGTTTGAATTTAGATACAAATTCAAACGGGAATTGTTTCTCTCATTAACAAAGTAAGAATTAATTCATATACAGTTAACTCTCTAGAAACATGTGATTACTATGTGTACCGCCATGTTCAAAATTAAAACTATACGTATTATCCATATTTTGAATGTATGTGTTTTGTGAGGTTTTCAAATTAACGTAGATTTTTGTTTCTGTATGCAACAATCGCCGACTGGTCTTTCTCTATGAAAGTGGATTGTATCAAAACGACATCTGATAGTAAAGCTGTGAGATCACATCGCTCTCAATTGGATTAAACATTTTCAATTATTTGAAGACACAAGTAAGTTATACATAGGACGGGGAACACAATTCTCTACAAAACAACGACGTGATCATGAGAGTCGAAGTACGAAGTGTTGCTTTCCCAGTCCGAGGAGTTACAATGCATTGTGAGTGGAGATAGTTGTCATTACCGTATTTTAAGAACCTCTTGAACGTCCTTCCACTTTGCTCAAATTCCTGTAACAGGTTGTCGTAGGTTCCAACTCCTAATAAGCGAAACAATGCCGACTCCACAGAGTCGAGTTTATGTATTCCATTTTACTTCACCAAGGGCGCGACGACCGAGGCCAGAACTCTCACAATTGATTATGAATCTCAAAACCCGACTGAGCTGACTTAATGGTTTAGGGCCGTCCGTGATTTCCCACTTCTTATACAAACTCACACGCAACGCCAGAAGATGAGAATCTGTGTGCTTCTTTGTGCGCCCCAAAATATTCCCTTTTTTATTTAAACTCTTTCCACCATGAGCACACATTAAAAAAAACTACACATTTCTCAAGGTGTAACATTGCGAAATAAAATTAAAAACAATTGAATCCAGTATAATTCATAGTAGCCACCCAAATCTCATAAAAAGAAATATAAATGAATACCAATAATAATAATAATAATAAAATTATCTGTAACCCACTGAAAATGTGTGGTCCATTTCTATTAATTGAATATGTACAACGATCTGTTTTTGAAAGAACACCAAACACTCTAAAGAAAATTGAAGAAGTTGGGGCCTAAAGGTATGCTTTGATAGCATACTTGTGCTAGTAGCAACTGTAGTAGTAGCAGTAGTAGTAGTAGTGGTAGTAGTAGTAGTAATCGTAGTCATATTATTAGTAGTAGTAAGTAGTAGTAGTAGTATTACTAGTAGTAGAAGTAGAAGTAGTAGTAGTAGTAGTCGAGTAGCAGTAGTAGTAGTAGCAGTAGTCGTCGTACTAGCAGTAGTATTAGTAGTAGTAGTGGTAGTAGTAACAATAGTAGCACTGATGATACTAGTGGTAGTGGTAGCGGATTCCAAACAAACATAATTAGAAAGGAAATTAAAATTCGGAAACTCCAAGGAAAGGGCAAGAGATCGCAGCTTTTTCTGAAACGAATGAGTGTAGTGCTGTAAACAATTTAATTATTAATATGGCAGTGATAACCTTCCTTCTACAAAGGGTCTGAAATCAGCAACGCGTGGAATATAAGTGCAATAAGTTTCAACATGTTCAGAGTACTGCTTGTCTCGTAAAAATATTCAACATTGTGTGATGAATGTCTCGCTGCGGTGGTTAAGACGCGTGTTATATACACTGGGCATTGTCCTATCTCCTATACCAAGGCGACCTTCTATTGTTGTCTCTACACCACCTAATTTATTCCCTATAATGCCAGATGTTATGTGTGGCATTAAATTTGTATTTACGTACATCAAAACTACAAATAACTAACACTGCACAAAAAGCAACAATATTGAACATAGTCGACATAACCCACTAAAAAACTCCTGACAGAAAGACGAATATCGCTCATGAAACAGCAATTTGTCGTAACCCGCCGATACACAATTTTACAGGAGACAGAACACCCCTACCGATCTTCCATAGACCAACACTCAAGCATGTTTTATTTTTACGAAGACACGAAAAGCAATTTTTCTTTTGGGACACAAAATTTTGACAAAGTAAGTTTGTAACCCAACTGTCTAGTCATGAGGGAATCTCAGTTTGAAGAATTGTGTGGGTTATGACAAAATGCCGTTTCATGAGCAATATACAGTGTTAAATGTTGCTGGTGTGTTGTTGGTTTTTACTTAGTAAGCACTGTACATCGAGAAATAAAGTGGAGGGATTTTTGTACACTTCACAGGGCTAAAAGTCAACGACATGCCAAAACCTACAGATATCATTGAGAATGTGCTGCACGCAGACGTCACGTATCGATGATGTGGAACAAGACGCAAGTGGTTTAGAATGAAAGAAGGTTGATAGAATTTGTTGTATGTAGTACATCTACTATGTTTTGAGCCATAAAGATATTGCAAAACATAAACGCCATACTGTAACAGGGGTGCATAAATCCCGGGAACTTGCTTCATGTCACCCTTCTGAAATCTAAATAGGCCTACTTCGAAGTGGCTGGTTTTTGGAAATGGTATGCAACCATGGTACGGTGTTAAGAATCTGAAATCGTGTTTTGGATATGCTATAACTTCGAACACGTTACAGTGTATGTCGACAGAATATGTTTCGTTTTCAGTATCTTTAAGGAAATGTCGAGAACGATCCTTAAAACATTCCCCCAATTATCTAAATTAGGTCAATTCAACAATGATACTCATCTACCTCTCTAACTCCAAATTACGTAATGCCTATAAATATACAAGCATAGTTTTTGTTGTATTTCGTCAGGGATGGACGCATTTTTCATTTTCCGAATTGCTTGTCCTGTATAGAAGGCGATAAAGTTTTGCCAACTTTTAAAATCCTAGAACGTTACTTTAGGTCAAAATACACGCCCAAAAAATGTCGCGACAACATCGGAAAGTAACTCCGAAATACACTGATAAAACAAAATGTCTGTACACGTACATTACTCGGCAGCTAAAAGATCCTCATCAGGAAGATTGTCTGTATCAGACGTTTACACAGTCGGTTGCTGGATAGTTCTTTCATCACTTGACGCATTAAGTTACTGATGGGAAATTCTTTTCAGATGATTACTTCCTGGACGTTGAAAAATGTAGATGTGTGTGCTTTTATCAGTGCAACTCGAAGTTGTGTTCTAAAGTGTTATTTAAGTAAATTCATAACACAACGTTACGCATACAGCAATGAAAAGCAAAATCTAACTTATGCCGCATCTTTTTTGGCTAACTCTACTGCTTAAACCAGCGCATGTAAATGAAATGTTCTAAGACGATATGCTTGTGATCAGGTATGTATACTTTTCCCAAGTATTCATCCTGTCAGCTCCACCGCACTAAAGAAATATCTTCTGTAAATAAAGACCGCATTTACTCTTTTGAAGTCTTATGGTTTTTAGTGTCATTGAAATGGTAACTATAAGGACACAAAAATTCATTCCCCCTTACTATGTCACATCCGTAATTAAAATTGTATTTAACTTGGAGTTTCTTTGTTTTTGGCGCGACAAACCCCCCCCCCCAGTGGGCCATGACCTCCTCATTTACGAGGTTTCTAGATCACACACAACGACGCACCGCAGTCGGTAGGACTTCTCTGGACGAGTGATCGGCTCGTATAGATATCTCTATTTGACAACACACAACACTCAAAACAAACATCCAATTTCAGCAAGTGAGCCGCCGCAGAACTACGCCTTAGACTGCACGGCCATTGGCACCGGCGTTTAATTTACAGCAGACGTGCAAAATGCAATTTTGTTAAACGTAACTCCGCACAGAAATCTTTAACTTTTCTGAATTCAGCTTCACGTTTATCAAAATACAATATGCATGGAATTGTGGGTTCAAATTAGGATTGAATGCAGTTGTGTGACTTTAACTGAGGAATAACGGGCTGCATATTGCGGATTAGATATGTTATGACGTATGCTACTGGGTATGTGTATATTTTTCAAGCTGACCATAGCGTTATCTGTGTTTGTAACCAGCAGTTCCATCTTACTTCTGGCGTATACCGCGCTCTCTCTCCCCTGGCACGTGTATGTCATTAACTGCTTGGCAGAAACACTGCACCAACAGACGAATACGTTGCTATTTCGTGGCTATAATGCAAGTGCTTTTTCATCTACAGGATCATTAATTGAACACTGCACGTCCATTATAAAGGCCAGTTGCTGTATATAGCAGAAGGCCTTGTTTCTATGAAACACGCAATTGAGGGGTGTCCAATTTATGTCTTGTTGTTTCTACGGTTATTAAAGTATTCTGTATAATTTATCTCAGTAATTAACCAACTTGATGAACAAAATTTTTGTTTCACAATAAGTTTATTTCATGCCTCTACATGTTTCGAGCACATGTGCTCATCACCAGGAGGTCAAGATTGCATTACACAGCCTCTGGTATCATCGCACCTATAGGTGTGATGATACCAGTGGCTGTGTAATGCAATCTTGACCTCCTGGTGATGAGCACATGTGCTCGAAACATGTAGAGGCATGAAATAAACTTATTGTAAAACAAAAATTTTGTTCATCAAGTTTGTTAATTACTGAGATAAATATACTGAGATGCACGGTCAGCAAATCGTGAAAATATTCTGTGTAAGTGACAAAGCCCAAAACTTTGTGAACATATTACGAAGGTAGGCCTATCCTTTTCGGATTTTCTTATGATTTTCTTCTGTGAAGACTCAGATGCTTTACTTTTTGGGCGTGTTTGCATAATCGCGAAAATTGCTGTCGTCGTGTCTGTCCATTTACGTAAGTATAAGGGTGAGGGAGGGGGGGGGGAGTTTTTAGCAACTTATTTGAAACGAACACTACATCATTCGTCTGTGTAGGCTGGGCGAAACAATGGAAATTTGACCCACAAAATATAGTCTGGAATCTTTGTGTTGTCCAAAACTGTTCTTTAGGGTTGTGGTCTTAATATTCACTAATTACAAATAGAACCTAAGTTTTCACACTGAAGGCAATGCAATGCAAGTGTCAGGGGTCCTGACGCAGAAATATATTTGAAATAAAATTTGTACAACGTAATAAAATGTGTATACGGAGTTTTGAAATTATAACGCTGCGAATATACTTGTAACATCAAGCCGTCTTTGACTGTTCCAGTGCTTATGCATTATCACATAACACTAAAACTTTACAATGTCACGTACAAGCACTAAAACCACTTTAAAAAGAGTAATATTAAGTTCGAAATTGTTAATTTTTATAACGACCGATGCCGAACAAATTTAAAATGCATTAACAATATTTAGCGTAAATCTTGCCGTGTCAAGTTTTGTCGACTTTTTCCAATTTTGTAGGTTCGGAAATGAAATTTTATACAATACATTAAATACCCAAGAACATGTAACAAGGATTTGAAAAAATAAATCCAAATCTATACCTACTTCTATGCCTAATATCATTATTGTTTTTGAATTAGGACAGTGAGATAGAAGGTTTTTGCGTGTAGAGACATGGAAAATTCATAGAAGATGTTCGTCGGAAATCTTAACGTAAGAGACACTTTTGGAGACACAGAAGGGAAGGTATTACATCAGATTAAAGGATTAGGCTGCGACATTTGGGACAGAATATGAAGTTGGCTCAGGATAAGCTCAAGTGACGGTATATTCTTAAATGGTGGTAAATTTTGGGGTGAAAGAAGCGTAGAGAAATTCTTGACCAGGTTATTTTTTTTATAAACGATTAACGTTCTTCCTACTGAAGTTGTTTATCTGTTTGGTATTTGATTTCTTTACATGGTGTTAATTTATTGCTTGTGTTATTGCTGCTAAATTCACTGGAGGTATTCCCGCAGATTCAAAGAAAAATGGAAAAAAAAGTTACAAATGTTTAGATTTCGGAAAACCGCTATACAAGGTTAGCGTTAATATAGTCTGGCAATAATGTGGATATAATCCCTAAGAACTATCGATTAATTATTATTTTATCTCTTGTCCCGTCTGGAAGATATCTGCCTTAAAACTGATAAAATGTGGGTAAAGTTTAAATAAATTATACTTGGCGGTTCTGTTACAGATTATCGTCTTCTGAATACTGCACTGACATGCCTCTACGGTGTTATAACACGGTGGACCGTAATATTCAAATAAACATTTTATTTTGAGTGTCATTAGCATCTCAGTTTTGTCAACAGACGAAAATAAGCATTTTGTATAAATTGATGGAAATGTTTAATTATTTTACAGGAATCAGTTTAGATACTGCAACCCAAAGTTTTGACATACGTGTAGTGAAATAAGTAAAGGTTCAGTAAGGTGGCATTTTCGACAATTGAGTTAGACAACCCGCTGTTGTCGAAAATTCTACAAAGTTTGAAATACAGTTCTCAGCAGTGTAGAGACATTAGCTTTACTTTGTATGGTGCTTAAGTATTTCACTCTCAAGACACTCATTTTTTTTTCATTTTCCCGTAATCTTATTCTGAATTAAAATTCAGTAATGTTGCGTTTGCCTACCCCCCCTCTAAATTTTAAAATTTTCTCTTTTTCCACTCTCTTCTACATATTTCAGTCTGTCTCTAAGATAATTTTGTTTGTACGATTTACAACTTCGCATGTGCTAATTGCTCATTTTCTACTAGTCACTTCTTCGCCAGTAAATCTCGTCTTCAATTATAGGTTTTTATGTTTTGTAACAAAGTGTACACCACACTTTCCTTTTCCCAGGCAAAGAAGAAGCCTTCCTTTTTAAATTGCCCTCTTTTCCTTGCATTTTCTATACTCCCATTCTCCGCCATCATTTTATCTCTTTCCTTTCACAGTACATAGTTTATTTCTTTCCCACTGCGATGTGTTGTTTAGGTACAATGCAAGTATGAAGTCTTTACCGTGGTGTTTATGAAGATTCAAGTTTTCTGGAAGATCATTGCGAAATAATAACAAATTTGGGAATGTAAACTAATAAACAAGCCAGACTACCAAACAATACACCAACGTATGTCTATAGAAATGTATATGTAAAACGTATAGTTTCATAAACAAAGCAAAAATTGGCATAAATATTCCTAACGGAAACCAGGAAATTAAACTGCGTTACAGTCCACGTAATTTGTTGAGTGAAATATAAAATGTAAAACAAAAAGCTTGAATTAGCGACATACCTTCATCTAAAGCCATGGAATTTAGTGGATGTAGAAGTTGGGAACAAATCGCGGCAGCTTCGGAATAGGACAAGTTAATCTGACGTCACGCAGCGGGAGTGTGTTTTGTTTCAGTGCTGACTGATGATGCGGGCAGCCGCCAGTTGAAACCCGGTTATCACACTGAATAAATGCACAAAGCTGATAGTCAGTCCAATTCCTCTCCCTTGGGGACAAATAATTCGTGCGAGAACAGAGAATTCTCCGCTGTGTCTGCTGTTTCGTTTAAAATAAAGGAGAAAATTTGCGCGTAACGAAACGCGCACTCTTCAGTTTTCAACTCTTTCCCTGCTGAATTCATTTTGGATAAAAAGTTTTAAGAAAAATACCACGCGAAAGCTTTTTTGTCCTAATAATTCAGTATAAGTTAAAGACTACACATGTAATGACCTGTTTGCACTTCTCGATAAATTAGGATTACACTTCCATTGTGCAAATTTTTCGTAAATGTACCGAGATTGATATCACTTCTCGGATGCAAAATGCTACCATTACGTCTTGCTGTGAAATAAAGTAATGAATGTGTATTCAAGAAATTTTCTATACAATTAAGTTTTTATTACACTAGTGTTAGGGGGGTGTATAGGGTCTTGGTGGGGAAACCGGAGGGAAAGAGACCACTGGGGAGACCTAGGCGTAGATGGGTGGATAATATTAGGATGGATCTCCAGGAGGTGGGATGTGGGTATGTGGAC
>Ga0136643_10006512_pt1 | contig 16737 bp, 4 predicted proteins | sample TergutLab28metaG_FD_96883 | JGI IMG/M metagenome (GOLD analysis project Ga0136643, IMG submission 96883) | Labiotermes labralis P1 segment gut microbial communities from Petit-Saut dam, French Guiana - Lab288 P1 (version 3) (version 3) | ecosystem: Host-associated > Arthropoda: Insects >... | reverse complement strand
TCCGCCTGTCCAAACCGGCCCTGGGGCCCACCCAGCCTCCTGTAAAATGGGTACCGGGTCTTTCCCGGGAGTAAAGTGCGGCCAGGGCGTGCTGCTGACCACTCACCCCTTCTAGTGGCGCGGTCATGGAAGAGTAGAGCTATAGCTCTACCCACCCTCTGGCCCACACCGGGCCTGTAAGGGGATTGCTTTACTTTCCTGTACCATCACTAGGTAAAATGTAAAGGTGAAGCAATCCCATTAGAGGCATGGAGAGGCCCTGAGGATTCCAGGATTTTGAGGCTCCCAGATTTCAAGACACTCGGCACGTGAAGGTGGTAAGGTTGTCAGCCTTATGCACCAGCCGCCTTTACCGCAGGAAATATTCCTGGCACTTATTTCTGTTCGAGTCTGAGTCAACCCCAAGGTCATAGTGCAACCGGAAGGTTTATTTCAATGACATCATCGGGAATCGAACCCACGCCCTTCCGGCTTGTAGCGCAGTGCCTCAACCAACTGCGCCACCGCGTACCCCACTATCACCAGGGCCTATTGCATTTGTTCAAGAATCTTATTATTTAAATGTCTGTGCTGATTTGATCTGTGTGTTGTCACACGCATCCTCAAATTTTCACTTCGAGTAAATATTTTGTATTTAGTGACTTTACGACCAAGGCGTGGCTTTGGCCACCCAACCATATCTAGCGGCGAGGTTAAAGAGAGAGTAGAACTGTACCTCTAATCCATCTCTGGGCCTTCGTGGCTTGTTCTAAAGTGAACGTAATCTTTACCTTTTAATTACTGACTTACTTACCATACTACATTCTGCAGATATATTTGCATTGAATCTTTGTTCCAAATTTCACAATCCTGAACATAAACAATAAATATAAAATTCATCCAGGCTTTGCTTTACACACTAGTTGTATCCTGAAAGAGCGGGCGTGAATCAAAAGGCGTACATCAGAAATCATATTTCCAAAACAAATAAGGCGTTCGCGCAAAACAACGCAGCCAAACAATATGCGTTAAACCGAAAATCAGAAGACGTAAATTAAGATGTGCTCTAAACTTCTATCCGGTGTTAAAGTAAAAATGCCTATAACAAAGGACGTAAAACAAGGCGTACGTGTACTGATATCGCACGTTCTTAATTTCCTCTATTTTGCATTACGTTAACTGCCTCAAAAGCAGATCAGTACCAACATAGCAACGTGATGCTAAACCATGAGAAGTGCGTCATTGAATTTTGACTTCACACCACAACAAATATGTACGTATGTATATATGTATGTATGTACGCGATGCTGCGTGGAGAAGGGTCTGATTCGCTGTATCTGATTGGCTTTGCCTTCAGAACAGGAGCCGCCTTGCCTGCACAGGTACGACTAACGAAGCTAAACTTGGTCGTAATTCTGCCAGATATCATCACATGGTACACAACATCATAAATATCATGGTCACTGCTGGTGATCAGCAGGTTAGAGAAGAAATATTTAAACATTATACCCAATAACAGGAAGGTGCGTTTTCTGACGTCACGGCATGGAAGTCAGTTCAATTTAACCATAAACAATTTTATATGAAATTTACAGCACTGTGGTAAAAATTTCAAATAGAGATCGATAAGTGTGTTGTTAACATTTATCCCTGACAGTTACTCGTGACCCATGCAAATGTTGCCTGGGAAGCTAAGAAAACAGCTACAGGCACTGAGAATCCAGGAAAATATTTACAAATTTCTTTTCCTTTCGGAAATACGTATCTGTGAAAAAGTTTCACGTAAGTGAGTTGAAAAAATTACCACAAAAACATAGAGATTTTAGGCCCTCACGTCGGTGTTGATGGACTTTAAAGCCGTCTGGGTTACGACTCTGGGTCGATTGGTAAATAGTTACCGAGGTTTTTCGACTAATTTGCTGCTTCCTTCTTCAGAGTCCGTGCAGTCGAAATTACTCTCTTTGGACTGCGTAGACCCTGAAGTTGAAGCCAGCAAGCGCTTTCCAGCTTCTTTAAATATTCACCGATATCACAAAACCAGAATCCTCAGCATCATAATTGGTTGCAGATGGGTTATGTGATTTTTTTAACTCTCTGACTTACCAGACGAAGACTAACAAATGACATCCGCAGTTCAGGCCTTGCTATAACGTAAGCAAGATTTCTTGTCTTTTAATTTACTCTTACATTTGAAAAAGTTTCTTTGCACATAAAAAGCATACTTTCCAGATATGAACTGTCACAAACCTAATTCAATGTAAGAGACTCAATATGTTCCATTTCTTGCATTAAAGATGTATATCAACTCACATGACAAGACCAGAAAATACAAGAACTGAATACGTGTTTATCAGCTGGCATTCGTTCACCAACATGTTTCGACCGCAATCGCGATAATCATCAGGGTAACTTACAATGATATTGGGAATCCAAATAAATGTTGTTAAAATTTATAATTGAAATACTCAGTTTTTAAAAAGAATGTCTCAGACGTATTTTAGAATCACTAAAAAGCAATTTTATTTACATTAAATTGCAACAAATTGATGATCGCGATGGCGCTCGAAACACGATGCTATCGCATTATGTGATAAATACATATGTGCATTTGTTGGTCTTTTTGTGTGAATTAAAAAAATTGCTCTCAACGTTTTAAACTAAATTAATTTAAATATTTTTGTGAGACTTAAATGAGTACCAAATTTCTCTACATGGCTCTTCGTGCTGTTACACGTATCTAACGTGCAGCGTGGCAAAATGCCCCAAACTGAAAGCCCCCTTAAAATTATCAACTTGCAGAGGGACGTCAGTCTGTATAGACCTGACGCTTTGCGTGCATGCTCTGCAGCCTATTTATAGCTGCGCCAAATTCTAAACCAATATATAAAACGAGCTAGAAGGATTCAAAGAATATCATCAAGACTGCAGACACTTTAAAAGAGGCTACACATCTGTGTACTTGAATGTACTAGTTTGTTTGTAGAAAATTGACAGGCGTAAAACGAAGTTAATTTTCATGCTCTCCGAATCACTCTGTATTCGCCACTTCAAGTTTTAATTACGAGATACGACTCCTCACTGTGTTCGTGCCTTTGAAATTAAGTACTCCATTAAGGGGTCTTCGAGCAGGGTCACCAATGAAATCAAACTACGTCATTCCTAATTGATTTTTTTTTATTAAAGTCTAATTAATTAGCTTCAGGAATTTTGAATACTTTACACATCAATGAGTACGTAAACCATTATCAAGGCGAAATCTCTGAAAATTTTCAAAATGAAACAAAAAATACCATCAGCAAAATAACCTACAGACCAAAATAGACGAAAATTGAAATAAGTACGGTTGGAATTTGTAAATCGCTTTAAAATACGAACTGGATATTGAATTGATTACAAGAAAAACAAGTCTGTATAACTGAGGGAACGATACAAAGAGCTGGCTTCTCAGGCTTCCGGGGATTAAAGAATTAAACTTTCAAATTTAAATTATATTCTGTCACTGGTGTCGAGCCAGTTAACAGTCACTTTAGTGAAATGTTGTCCTCCATGGCGTTGATTTTGAGAAGCCACTTTGCTAATGCTCAAAACAGAAGGACAGTAAGATAATCGCGAGATCGAAAGCTGTTCAGTGATAAACTGCCAGTTCTTAAATTCAGTGACGCACAAAATAAGATAATATAAGTTTTCTAAAAAACGAAGGTTAATATAAACAACAAAGAAGTATTACATTATTGCACTAGTTTCTTCTCTCTGTATACTTTCGTAACCTACAAGCTACAAGTATGCAAACTGCTTTGTTGTGGTGTGTACTGTCTTGGAGCTTGACAGACGTTTAAAGACTTTCGGAAAAAAACAACTCTCTCTTTGTGACTAGATATGGCAGCAACTGGTTGTCTGAAACGTCGGTATCAAAGCCTGAATTCTGACGCAACAATTGCTTACTTCATTGTAATAAAGATACATCTTACAGGCAAGTTTTCAGGGATACACTGATAGATGTTACCCGTGAAACAAGGAGCTGCGATACCAGCGGTACGACAGTCACCCCGAGACTGAATAATCTTTGGAACAGCTCATAACATGATCGTCCTAATACTACTTCCAAAGTTCAAAGATATTTTTATTATATGGCTGCCGCAGACAGACACAAAAAGAGAACGAAACACAACCCTCCATTAATTACACAAATTGATTTTACGTTGCTGGATTTTTAATTCTTACGCCGTGTACTGAGTCATAAGGAAATTAAAGGCTAACTCACACATACCATGCCGTGCCCATGCCGTTCCCCTGCCTTGCCGTGCCGCTAAGGGTTTAGACTATGTCTTTCCCATTTGATTTACACAGTGCGGCTGTTTCTGATTCACACTTACCACGTCATGCCCATGCCGCGCCCATGCCGTGCTCCGACCATGCCGTTCTGTAAGCGACTTCTCAAGGCCACGGCACAGCACGGCATGGGCACTGCATGGCATGTGTGAATTAACATCTATCTGCTCGCATTCGGGTTCTTCTGGCTACCCCGTGGAGTTCCACGAAGGTTGTTACAAGAAGCATACCAATCTCAGATGCAGGTGGCCAGTGTGAAACCAAACAACTTTTGTCATGGGCGAGGAAACATTATTTTTGTGCAAGAACGAACAAACAGCCAAGGTTCCCACGGGGTTTTTCCAAGCCATTTTCACAAGTTCCGGAAAACCTCTCAGCAAACAATCACAACTCAATGTACCCTCGATCAGAATAAACAATTATGCCTCCTATTAACTCATTTACTTAATGCCCTTCTAATTTCAGTGTGACGCATTTTACATTTCATCTGAAAAAATGAACATCGAACGAGCAATACATAAAGACCTTGCATTGTCACTTCTTCCATGTACACAAAGTGATTTTAATTAAAAAGTAGATCAACATGCTGCTAATGTTAGAAGAGTTGCCACTGACATGCAGCACCACATGTTTAAGTCTTAACACAATACAGTGTAGAGCAAGTATTTTTTAAGATATAAAGAAAAGTTACACAATTTGTCTGTTATTTATAGTCACAGAAGCTCAAATGTAATTGCTGTTGGAAACCCCAGATTCTCCATTCTCACTTCCTAGAAATCAACACATCCTCCACTCAGTTGTGTGCCGCATATGTTAACATGTCTTTTGTAATTGTCTCGCGAATTGCCCTTGTTTATAAGCATATCTACTTTCAGTATGCAGTAAAGTTGCACGGACACTCATTTCAAAATAAATATGTTAGGTTTATTAATAACATTAATTTTGAACTGTCCCTCCTTTTCTTATTGCTTCCAGTTACAAAGGGACTGGCCCAACATTTTCAAAGCACTGTCCGTACTTTTCCCTTACACTCATGGCTTCTTCACTAGCACTTCCACCGGAACGGCGTAATGTTTTGACGTAAGATAACTGTGATGGAGGGTCTGTGTTTTCAAGCACACAGTCTTCCACACTGGCAACATTCCTTAAGTAACTGTGCAAACAAGCAACAAAAACTACTTTATCTGCGTTTTCAGGATTCAGTTGAATTCGGCCATAAAATAACCTAAATTTCTGAGTGAAAATACCGAAAGCATTCCCAACAACTCGGCGTCCCCTTGGCCGTCTGTAGTTATAGAATTGCTTGCTCCAATCGTTCCGGGCTGAAATCCCTGGGTAAGGTCGTGGCAAATATGCCTTTAGAGGAAATGCTTAGTCGCCCACTATTACAAAGGGCAGGGGTTCTTCACTGTTAGGCGGTGGTTTAGAATTGGAAATATTAAGCATATTGGCTTCCAGCGATTTTCCCAAAAATCGATCTTGTCGAAAGTCCTCCATCACTGGATTTGCCTTATCCTTCAACGTCGATTAAGATAAACTTATAATTGGCATCGACCAAAGCCAAGAGAACTACAGAAAACGTCTTTCTGTAGTTAAAGAAAAGGGAGCCACTGTTATGCGGTGTTTGTGTCTCAAAATGTTTGTTCCAGATTGCCTCGCAGGTTGGTATGATTATAGAATACACAGTTGAAAGTGTTATTCTGTAGCTGAAGCTCATCGATATTTGGGAATTCCCTGAAGCCAGAAATCTGAAAATAAACACAACCGTATTTAACAAATGACTTTTACAACCTCCACATTTTTAACAGGAGTACTGCTTTCTGGGGTGTGTTGAATATGTTATGATGATCACGTAGACAGATTATTTGTAATTATGCATTCTTATGAACTAACCTTAAAGTTAAAGTAAGTCTTTCTTCTGTTCTTATGCTCCGCCTCCATCTTGTATTCTTCTTTTCAGTGTCTGTGTGCAACAACTGTTTCAAGTTTTCAACTTTCGAAGAACTCATTCCAAAATATTTGAAAATTGTTTGCTTGACATCTATCAAACGTCCAAATAGAGTGTGATATTCTTCTTCCTCTTCTCTTGCTCGGAACACCTTATGAATCCAGTGTTTTCGTTTTTTTCGCTTTTATTCTTCTGCAAGAATGTAAACCCCACAAACAATGATCACATCCTCCTCACAACGATCCATACCTACGACTGTAAAGAGTGGTAGCAGCATACTACAAAGTAAAAGACGGTCTGTTAATCTGTTGGACTAGCAGTTCGGATATTTCCGGCTACCACGCGGACTTTCACTAAGGACACGGCACTGTCGGAGCATGGCAGGGGCCCGGCACGGCGTGTGAGATTTAAAGTGGTGTGGCATGGCAGGGGAACGGCAGGGGAACGGCATGGGCGCGGCATGCTCTGTGTAAATTAGCCTTAAGTGTGCTTTAAATCAAGAATTTAGAAATATCTTTAAAAACCATCTATTACTTATATGCATCCGAGTTCTTCGCATATGCGATTTTAGATGCAGATGAAGAAACTTCCAGGATTGGAAGCCGTTTCTTTGTAGGTTTAGAGAAACTTCCAGCACGCCGTACCCAGATATTCAATAAAATGGTTTATTCCGCCTTAACACAACTGTAATACGTTAGTTGAATACAGAATATTAGATACACAACGGGAAGGCTTCTATTAAAAAAGGCTATATCCACAGTTTCAGCAATTAGCCCAAAAAAATACAGAATAAACCATACAATTAAATACTAATTTATTTCATTATGTTTTTTCTTCATTTTTTCTTTCTTTCTCCGTCTGACCTCCTCTACCCAGTCACTGTAGATGTTATGTTTATTGTTGGGATCGCTCTCAAAAACACACATTCTCAGTAGGACTCCTCTGGACGAGAGATCGGCCCGCCGCAGAGGCCTGACAACATACAACACGCACAAGAGACGAAAGTCCCAGGCCTCACCAGGATTCCAAACTTCACTCCCAGCAAGGGAGCGGCCGCAGACCCACGTCTTAAACCGTACGGCCACCGAGATCGGTTTAAGTACGAATTACAACTTGTAAATTACGCTTCTTGTCTTTAAATTATATTTAGTGCGTACCAATAGTCTGAAACCACGTACAGTCTTCATTTTCATTCTGTGTAATTTATATTTTATTTATTTAAATCTTAGTAGCTGTGAATGCACTCTTTCTCAGCTGTTCTTAGTTCCTTTCTCCATGCTTTACTTATAAAAATAATTTAGACTTAAGAATTTATTCTTAATTATTTTGGTAGGCTTATTTTCATATTTTTCACTTTTGGTGAAAAATTGGTTTGCCGCCAACTTATAAGTTGTCGCTTTCTTTACGGTTGGCTCCGTTTCCTCTCTTTGTACTCTACAAATAAGCTGTCTTTCCTCTTTCTAACGCATTCCCGTGTTATAAGACTTCGGCTTGTTTGTGGTCGAATTCTTCGTTCGTCTCGGCTAATTCTTTGAATTTCAACATGGTTAGTTAGCACACCTTATGTGTTTTTGGTCTCTTTTCATCTCGATAAATGATAACAAGTGTTGCAATATCCAAAATGTATATATACACATGGATTATTTGAGGTCGTAAAAAACACTTATCAAAAATTTACTTCTTAGCCTCAAATGCATTTGTTAGTGGTGTCTGAGACAACATACACGTAGCTTCTAAAAGAGACAGTGAATAAGCCCCAACCATGAACTCAAGTAAACGTACTGAATTGGCGTAATTATCCAATTGCTGCAAGCATGATAAATATTGTTGATATAGTCCTATCAATACTTTCAGCTCTCCAGTAATGAAGCCAGCGTAAAACTGGAAGAACAGCTTTTCGCTCCCTACATGCTATACCGTAACAGTCCTGTTTTTACGACACAAAGCTTCGGATAACATAAGGTCAGTCATAACTACATCAGACAGGAATCAGCAGCTTTCGAATTATCACAAATATGACGCCCGCAGAGATCGTCTGATGAATGCACTGTTGTATGTTTGTTTTGAGGATAAAATGCGAGTGGAATAAACAGTCAGACATAGAGAGGCAGAGAATGGCCACGTGGCAGAAAGAGGAGGTTCGTCTATGTATCATGGCAAACTATAACATTCGCTCCAACTCCATGGAGCATAGTCTTACGTTGGAGACGTTAACAGGTCAAGAAATTCCCCGCATTTTATGAAAACCGATGTTCCATTACCGCATTCAAACAGCCCGCCACCTGTCTCTACCCTGTGCCAGATCAATCCAGTCCATGTCTCCATCCGACCTCTGGAAGATCCATTTAAATATTATCCTCCCATCTACACTTAGATTAAAAGTGGTCTCTTTCTCTCAGGTTTCCCCACCAAAAACCTGTACGCACCTCTCCTATAAACTATACGTGCTACATGCCACGCCCATCTCAAAACTATGTCCGAGGTCTTTGTGAATGTTTTGCAACATGGTAAGTTGTTACGGCGAGAAGCTATTACCACCTCGCCCTGCCCCGAAAGTTGAGGACCACCCTTGGCTGTCCGCGAACGTTTATTAAATTATTCGCCATTACCCTCCATACTGTAATATTAGGCTGATTTCAAATGAAAACCCCGGATATTTGTTTCACATAATCAGCCGTAAAATTAATTAGGCTACAGATGTGATCACATAAAAAGCGAAGAGAGGATACACCATTTTCTTGGCGTCGCTACGAAGTAAGTACGATAAACTGCGTCACGTTTATCGTAAAGTGCATATCGTGGCATATCTCCAGCTGACGAAATATCACAAAAAAAACCTTCAACATGTAAAATTATTTACAGCTCAAGAAGTGTTACAACCGCTTCGTGATGAAGAATCATACGAAGTGAGATAGGCATACAGATTTAATGTACCTTAAATTTCACCTTTCAGGTTCACGAACTCTGAACTTTATGAGGTCAGGAAGTTGAAACTTCGTACTGTGGAATAATTAAGACGTAGTTGCCCTAACCCACTTGTAATTCCAGTTACTGACTATGAAGGCGTATGATTTCAAAGGAGAATATAATGATTGGGAATCGTTAATTTACATGATTTAAGATGCAGGTTCCGTGGTTTTGCAGGTACAGTAATGCGGTTAGCTCGAACTTCGTGAAATAAATCACTTTGTTTTAAGATCAATAATAAGATTACTTATTTACATGTTGCATATACAGACACGAACTTACAGCAGAGTTAAGTCCTTTCGAATAAATGAAAATGTGCTGCAGTATATCTGAAACAGCAAATTGTTAATTATATTGTTTCTTTGGTTATGTAATTACACTGATTCAATTGCAGGAGTTGTTTAAAATCAGGTCATGTGATCGAAATCATATTTTATCTAAGAAAGTTTATAATAATTAATAAAAACAATCACTTTATTAATATATTTATTTCAATGTCATGTCTATAAGTGCTAGTGCCGCAGTTGGTTGAAGCATTAAGCTACAAGCCCGAAGGTCGTCAGTTCAGTTCCCGAAGGCGACATTGTGATTTGGCATTGAACTACTCCTTCCGGTCGCACCTCAGTCGTTAACAGGCATGAGTACCAGGTGCATAGGGCCGTCGATTGTTTAGAAATTCTGGGAACATAACGGTCTGTCCAAGCTTGTACAGAGGTTGCTTTACCTTACCTTTTATCTACATGTGCTCAGTTAGTATTCAATCTGTAAAGTCAACACACTTATAAAATTAGATTGCGTTAGAAACGTCGAGACTTATAATTAAACGCTGAAATAAATTTCAAGGTGAAAGTAATAAGTCTCAAGGCGCTCAGAAATTATTTAATTATTCACAATACTGCTCATATTTTTGACATGTGTAGTGTTGTTACTTCAAGTCTAAGTTTTCTTTAAGACATAAACGGGCTAACCACTAGTGTCAGGTCAACGTATATTTGTAACGACATACAAGACCGATTTTTAACAAACAAGAGTGGGCAACGAAACACTTGTTACAGACATAACTGTTGTTAGACGTGTTCCATTACCTCAATGACATTTCTTATACGAATGAGATCGGCTGTAGACAAGTTTATTTAGCTTTGCCAGTCACTCACACAGAGATCACATCTGTCAGACTGGGAACTGATCCCAATTCCACTTTATAAAAGGTGACAGGTTATGCACCATTTCCTTTTCGTAAACCGTCACCTGTGGGACGCAGATGCCAGTAAAAAAAAACGTGTCGCATGTTAAATACTGTCACGTCCTCACACTGAAATTCACACAATCCTCTCCGAGACGACATTGTGTGCACTAAAAACTTCCAGCCTGTTGTCCATGATACTGGGACAATTTACCAGCCTGTTGCTTTCCAATGTAAATTGGAGTATGGCAGGTATGAGATACAAAGCGACTTGCTTTCATTTTAATAAGAGATAGTGTTTTGTAGATGGTACATTTTACACTTTTTTTGTCTACTGCCTGCATTTCGGGACGATGAGTGTAACGAATCGATTTGAGTGGTGTTCTACTTCCGCTGCAAATTTGATTCCAAAGGTTGTAACTCTCTCAAACGAAATTATTATGCCAACGTCCGCAACACATATTCAAATATTTCGAAACTGCAAGGGACTGTACACAGTTGCAAGGGAGAGAGCGTCTGAAGTACACAGAGCTTTATAAAAATCATCTTATAATTCCGATAGATTTTATTTATTATAACAGGACGACCAACTATCTGACTCCATGAAGCAGAATCCTTCTAGAGAACATGAAAGTGTTTCAGCTAGTCAAGAAATTCCCCGTATTTTATGCTACTCAAACGTTCATATAAACATTCACAAGCGCCCTCCATCTCTTCCTCTCATGTGTTTTGAAGATCTACTTTAATATTATCTTCCCATCCACGCCTAAAACTTCCAAGTGGTCCCTTTCTCTCAGGTCTCCCCACCAAAATCTTGTATGCACCTCTCTTGTCCCCTATACGTGCCACTTGATCCGCCCATCTCATTCTTCTTGATTTGATCACCCAGATCGTACTTGGAGAGAAAAAATCATAAGGCCCTTCGTTATGTAATCTTTTCGACTCCCGTGTTACATGATATGGAGACAATACAGTAATAATTACATCTCTAATACCATGAAGTTTGTGTTCGCAGTCGACAGTGTGGAAGAGATATCAGACATATATCGAGAAAGGCGTGTTGTTAGAAAGCACTTTTAGTGTCTGTGACTAAGGCTACCAGGTGGAAGGAAAGCCAAGCAGCGGTGATTGGCGACAACAGATTACGTAGAGTAACTACGATTTAGTAATTCGCAGTGGATAAGCTGGAGGGTCCTCAGTGGACGTGTCCAGCCATAAGAAGCATCATACAGGTGCTTTGAAGACTGCGCAAGCCTAGTGCTACACGATAAAGTCCTGTATACAGGTTACTCACAAAAGGAAGGCATATAAACTTCTCAGTCCATTTGTCGGAATTTTTAGTCTATTCATAACATTATGCACCGGTATGTTGCAAGATACATACGGAAAAATATGAACGTGAGGTGGGAATGACGAAATAATAAATATTAGTGAAAATCGTGCAAGGGATGTCAGTGTCTAGTTTGTATTTAAGAGCCAAATCACCCAACCACCGGCTGGTACTCTCAGAAAAATTAGAGTTGAAAGCATTCATCTTGTTACTTTAATTATACCAACTAATGCACTTATATAAAAATGTGCCTGCCTACAGGTGTGCGACGCACACCCATAGGCAGACACATTCTCAACACAGTACGACATGCTGCCACAACACCCTGTTAATATAAGGAAATTAACTAGTGAGTGTTTTTAATATGTAACTTTAGCAAGGAACAATATGGCTCCCTGAAGATGATCTTAGGACCGAAACATGTTGGAGCAATTTTAAGTGTTTTAATGTGAAATTTTTGTATAAACGCATTAGTTGGTATAATTAAAGTGACTCTACGAAGTGCACGGTGCAACAATAAAGATTCATCTTGTTATTTACTGAGGTTTGAGGTTAGATTTTTAATGAAGCACCGTTGTTAGATCTAGGTGGCAGCTCCAGGAACCTACGAAAGTCATATATATTCAGCCAAAATGTGATTTAACATTTCTGTTCATTAGCTTAAATAATCATATATAAGATTTGATGTTTGTGTGACCGTGCATCTCTGATGCATTATTATAAACAACCAACTAGATGCAACAATAACAATTTATTAGTGATTTCAATCAGCTCAACATGTTTCGGACGATAATTTCGCCCATCCTCAGGAGCATTATACCACAAGCTGTAAACACAGTCTAATGCTCCTGAGGATGGGCGAAATTATCGTCCGAAACATGTTGAGCTGATTGAAATCACTAATAAATTGTTATTGTTGCATTTAGTTGGTTGTTTATACTATCGTATATAAGAGTTTGTCAAGGGGACATACATTTGTGACAATTACAGCTACAGATTGATATTTTCAAACGTTCTCTTTCATATTTCAACGAACTATACTTTGGTATAAAAAACAACACCGTTATTTTATTCTTGCTTATTGGGAGCTTTTCCTCGCGGTCCTAGTTCAGTCTGTGTGCAACCAATGAACATTGACTGAAACAGACCACAAATGTTACATAAAATGTCACCCGCGTCTTATGTTAAATCTATTTAGCTAAGAGGCCAAGCTATAACACTATCACCGTTTAAGTATAGTGCTGCTCTCTAGAGTCGGAAAATTCGTAATATGATCAGTGGTTGTGTTTACATGTTATTATTATGAATTATTATCAAAATTCATAAGAAGTCGTTCAGTGAGTCCCAAGTATTAATAAATATGCAGCCAGAAGAACAGGGCGACTGTCATAGACATTCTGTAAAAATTCGAAGGCCTGACACAGGGAACATTAACCAACCATAACAATGTAACAACACCCAACAACTCCTCCGAACAACAGATATGAAAACTCCAAGGGCAATACACGGAAAGACGCTTGGAGATAAAATCCGCAGTGATCACCTTCGTCATCTAAGCGGAATTCAAGACATAATTAAACGGACCGAGGTTCGAAGAAGAGAGTGGGATGCCCATGTGGGAAGAATGGAGGACAACCGTCTAGGCAAAGATCGCTAGAGACAGTCGTCCACAGGGAGTGCACAGTCGTGGCAGGCCGAAGAAACGCTGGAAAGAAAGTCTCATCAGAGCCCCTTCGCCTTAACCTCTGGAAGAACAGGCGTTAGCCTATAGAGAAGAAGAAGAAGAACAATGTAATTTGCTTGCAACGTAATTTCAGGCCACTGGCGCCGTATAAATTTCTAGCTCCCTTCATCAATCCCTTTGTCTTGGGCCGCAATCTGATAAGCTAGGTGTTAGGGCGGGTGCGTCTCGAAGTGGAGTACTGACAGGAGCTACAAACTGTCACATCAGATTACGGGAAGCGTTCAGCTCTTTTTAATTTACCGACCTTGCAGCCACGTGATATGAAGATTCTTTTGCCACAGTCAGTGTCGCTATGCAATCTTATTTAGTCAGGTCTACAATGATGAGTCCGACCCCCCTAGCAATGCTGTCCCATGTGAGACCAAGAAAGTCGCTGGTCACTTTACTCAAACTTTCGCTTTGCTCGTGCAAGGAGAGATGACGCCTAAAACGATAAATAAGAATGTAACAAAATTAGGAGTTTCATTTGTTGTCCACTCTCAAAATTTAACCCCATTTCTTTCCCATCCAAATGACCTACTCTGTAAAAAATTCAACTTAGCATTATAATCCCATCTGATTTTTCGTCTGCCATGTGGATTTTTCCCAAGATATTTCACACATCGAAATTCTGTATTCTTCACCCCTCCATTCTAGCCACAGGTACACGAACATCGTAATCTTCAGGTCTCTACTGCCCTAATATAGCTAAACAATTCCTATAAATCACCGAATTCAGGGTTGTACAGAAATCATCCTGTTGCTCAGTTAATTTCATCCAATTATGTCATAAATTTCCTCGAGCATACAGTTTCCGAATACCTCTTATTATTTGAAAACTTAATATGCATCTTAATTAAAAAAAGATATTTAGTTACTGCCTTGCAGGAAACACATTGCCTCTCCATGATGAAAGTACAACCATTTGTAATGTTAAGGAAGCAAATTGCCCTTTATTTTGCATGTCCAAAGAAACGCGTAAATATAAAATGCGCAGAAAGTTGTTCATTCTCGATTCTAGTTTTACCTTATACTAACATCTCCATTTAAACTGTTAGCTCACGTCTTTTAAAGTGGAATTCTGTATATTAAAATATGTAAAAATAATTGTTGGGCTATTTAATTAGTTACTTGTAAAGCTTCCTGTTTTATTGAAGGTTTTATGCTCGTTTTAAGTGCTGATTACCCTTGTACAAATAAAATTTAAAGTACTTTTGAGCAGGACGAATACGTAAAGATAAAACTTGACAATTTATTTGTCATTTCACGACGATTGGCTCAATTGAATAATTTGTACAACGGTTAGATCACGCAACACTGCGGACTTTAATCTGAATAAGAGTAGTTCCAAACCGCGCCGTGACACGTTACGCTGCAACAAAACAACAAAAATTATTAATTTTCTGTATGTGATCTTCATATGACTTGTTACTGATTATTTGTTAAAAATAATTTTGAACTAGAAATTGTTTGAAACTGTTTTTTTTTTCTTCTTCTTCTTCTATGGCGCTACAACTCTGATAGTCTTGGCCTTCTCGAAAATATCTTTCCATTTAAGACGGTCCTGTACTTGTTCTGCCCACTTCATACGCTTCATCTTCTTCAAATAATTCCTGACATCATCCCATTTAGACTTGGGCCTTCCAGATGGTCTTCCTGTGAATGGTTTCCATTTGTGCATTCTTTGTACTATGCTAGTTTCGGGCATTCTATTTATGTGTCCAAACCAACTCAATCGTTGTTCTTTAACATAATTTGTTATGTTCCGGTGTTTAATTAATTCATCCAACTCCCTATTTGTTTTAATTCTCCAAATACCGTTGGCTTCCTTAGTTGGCCCAAATATTTTCCTTAATATTTTCCTCTCAAACAGAGAGGTTTTGTACAATACTTGTTTGAAATTGTTTGAATTTGGTTCACCCGCCAAAAACGTTCGTACACTTTATTCCAACTTCAAACTTCACGTGCAAGACACGACTTAAACACAGATCTGCATATCCTTACATTTTAAACTGATAATGTAGCGTTATGACCCAAATGTAAATACAATAAACATTTAAAATCTTAATTTAAAAGATGCGCACCACGTATTCTTAAAATTCCCTAGGTCTTCATGTTTTAAACACACAGTGCAACACATATCATTCTACAGCAGGACTCACTGGATGTCAATCAAGTATACCCATTTATTTCTTTTCTTATTGTAGAAGTAAACTCTGTCTTAATTAAATTCCAGACCTAATGTAAAAGTTCTAAGATCCCACGACATGGTGAGTCTTTTCTGAGCAAATTAGAAGTGTATGTCACGTTTGCAGACATGTTCAGTTCTACCTGTCTACACATAAGAAAAAGCACCTGCATTATAATTTATGTATTTCTGAAAGCGTCTAGAGATGAGAAATTTCTCATATCATGAAACAGATTCGACGATGTCAGTTACATGGGCAACTAAAGTTATTGACTAGTTGACCGTCGTCACTCTTCCGTAACCAGCATTTGCATGAATTATTTGTATTAATTGGTACTCTTTTAAGTTTAGTACCAGTAATTCACACCGAATAGCGTCAAAACATGACAGTAAATAGTGAATTGGAATGGATACGGAAGAAAAGCGACCTAGCATGATTAAAGGAAGTAGTCCTGAGTTCTCAAGATGAGGCTAATGGTAACCACCAAAATCAACACTCTGTAGAAAAGTCGGTGTTCAGAGAGAGATACAAACCAAATGTATTATCAATGAATATCAGACGAGTTGTTGCCTAAACAGACTTGCTCGGTGGTATGTGTGAGAGACTGAAATAAGAGAGTGAGTGAAAAAATGTGAGAGATGGAGATAAGAGAGTGAGTACACAAATGTGAGATACTGAGACATTAGAGTGAGTGCACAAATGCGAGATACTGAGACAAGAGTCATTGCTCAAATGTGGAAGATGGAGATAAGAGTGCACAAATGTGAGAGATGGAAATGAGAGTGAGTCACACATGTGAGAGATGGAGGTTAGAAAGTGAGTGTACAAATGTTAGAAAAGGTGAAAAGAAAGTGAGTGCACAAATACGAGGGAGATAAAGTAAGGGCACAAATGAAAGAGACTGAGATAAGAGTATGTTATATTACGTTACGTTGCGTTGCGTTGCGTTCGTTACGTTACGTTACGTTATATTGTTATATTATATTATATTACATTATATTACATTACATTACATTACATTGTATTATATTATATTATATTATATTATATTATATTATATTATATTATATTATATTATATTATATTATA
>Ga0136643_10006508_pt1 | contig 16742 bp, 9 predicted proteins | sample TergutLab28metaG_FD_96883 | JGI IMG/M metagenome (GOLD analysis project Ga0136643, IMG submission 96883) | Labiotermes labralis P1 segment gut microbial communities from Petit-Saut dam, French Guiana - Lab288 P1 (version 3) (version 3) | ecosystem: Host-associated > Arthropoda: Insects >... | reverse complement strand
TGGGAGTAAATAATTGGAAACAGAAGGCACAGGAAAGGAAACCATGGAGAGGAATAATTGAGCAAGCCAAAACTCACAAAGAGTTATAGAGCTGAGGAAGAAGAAGAAGAATATCATCTCCTCTCGCGTGAAACGAACCACGATTCCTCGAGCGTTCAGCTTGTACCCTAGTCACTATATCGACTGAGCCATCGAGGCTTCGTGTTAACGAGTTTCTTCCTAGGTAGGTTTCACCCTTTTTATAGGCCACGAAGGCCCTTAGGACCTCGGTACTAGATGGGTTGGGGGGTCAGCCCCACGCCCCGGCCGCCTCTACCCCCGGGAAGGACCCGGTACCCATTGTACAGGGGGCTGGGTGGGCCCCAGGGCCCGTCTGGACGGGCGGAAAATCTCGTACCCACCGGGATTCGATGACCGTCCAGCCTGTAGTTCAGTCGCTATACTGACTGACCTACCCGGCCCACGACGAGTTTCTTCCTAATATCTATATATTTTTGTACCTAAATGTGCTTCATGCTTAGAGTGGTTCAGATGCCTTATTTAGTTTTGTTGCATCCTTGTCAAAGTGTAACGTAAGACATTGCGACCACAATGAGGCGTTTGAGGCTGCAGTTATTGTACATTTTTGCTAGAGATTCACCATTTCAAATGTGCTGTGAGTGTACTAAAGGCGAACTTAAGCGTTCGTGTGTCAGCCGGTCTTGACGAAGGGAGCGTCCAACTGTTCCATCTGACTGCGCGCTTTCACAAGTAGCCTGAACTTATGTTTGTGCACCATGCACTGTAATATAATTATACAGTATAAACCAGCGAAATGCACATTTCCTGAATGGATGTTTTAATTTTATTAATTAAGGAAATGTGCATTTCGTTGGTTTGTACTGTATAGCCTTAACTTCTTTTAGTCTCTGAAGGCCGTACGTTTTGAACTTTAATTATAAGCGGTTTAGCCGCCGAGTGGAAGTCAGTCAGATGTTTAACTTGGAATATTGTCATGTAGAAATAGCCTGAAAGTTAATTCATTAGTAGTTCAGTACGGTGGATGTGTAACAGTATATGTTTTTTGCAGCAGTACTTGGCCTATGACGTTCTGCAGTGTAATGACTGTGGCGTCTTGTATTAACGACGACGACAACAACAATTTATTATTATTATTATTATTATTTTATTATTATTTTGTCTCCCCTTGGTCCAGTTGTACTTTGACACTGATCCTACAGTTTGCTGCTCAGTCTTCTTTCGAGCCAGACGATACATGTTTCCTTTATGTTCTGCACTTATTTGGCCCAGTTCACACGGCCAAATGCCTTCTGCCAGTTTATGAAGCAAGCACACAGTTCTTAATCTACGTCCAAACTTCGTTCTGATATTATTCTTAGTTTCCCAGTTACATCCCTAGTTACTTTTTCTCTTCTAAATCCCAACTGCTTCTCAAGTCCAGCTCAATTTTCCTTTCAGTCCATCTTCTGAGTGCCCTTGCTACTACCTTTGATGTATGTGCAATGAGGCAGATTGTGCGATGGCCGCTGCATTTTGTGGATTTTGTCTTCTGCGATCTTTACATTTTTCGTTTGTTTTTTGTATCATGCGAAGAAGACTGTGGAGCGTTCGGGTCTTCCGCGATATGATGCTTGGTGTGTGGGCGATTGCTTCGTGTCGTTGCGAAGGATCACGGTGCCTTCACCTCCAAGGTTTAAGCAGTCCAAGAAGCTTAATCCTTGAAGATGAAGGTACCGTGATCCTTCGAAACGACGGTAACCACACCCAACTGCACATCATCACGTTCGCAGCTGTGAGACCTCGAGTCTGGCAGTAGTAGACGGGAAAAGATACGTGCCTCGTACTGCTTGAAGACATGAACGCAAACAAGGGGACTGCTGAGAACAGAACTCTGACACACAGAAATACGAAAGTAATTCGGTGAGAAGCTGCAGCTGCGTAGTAGTTGAACAGGAGCATCGTCTTCTGTCAACGATCCAACACTTCGGTGCTTTGCCGTAGATCAATAGATCAATCACCAGCTTCTGCTGAGAGGTTGTCCGTGCGGGATTTTTGGTCGTTCACATATCAATGGGGAGATTTTCTGTCCGAGAATTTCGGTTTTAGACTGCTATCGTCAAGGACTGCCAGCCCATTCGAGGCTCCTATACCGAGGCACTCGGTCACTGTCACCCGACATAGGAAAAATGTTGATATGGCTCACAGAACACTCTGTATGTTTGTGTGATATGTTTGTCATTATCAGTTTGTTGTGTTCTGACAAACTCGTTAATATTCACTCAGAATCTATTTTCTCCGCAGTTCGTATTTCTGTAGTGATAAACTCATGTGGCATCCGTCACATTTAAATATTGTCTTCCTTTACAATTTCCACGTAAACAAATTAACGTTTCTCTAATTAAGACGACGCGATAATCACATGGCTGTCTTCTCCGTCTTCCTGACATCGCTACACACGTAGCTGTTCCCTAATTATTTCCTTCATAAGTTGGGTTTTAGTGCCACCTACTTTTCTTAGCTAGAGAAATTTACTAGACCGCGCCCCTTCATTTCTTCTTATTCTGAACTGAAGTGTTAGTTCTTATGATTTTGTGGCTGCTTGTGTTTTTTGTAATTGGTATTAAGGTGAAGTTGTTTCGGGGGTTTAATTAAGCACCGCAACTTGAAGACATGGAGAAATACAGGTGAGTAGTCAGCTTGGTGCTTCGGCTGATTGGTCCCAAAGTCGGTCTGGACGCACGAAGGGAGCGTTAGGTTGTCGCTGGCGGTAATCGAAGCACGATTCTTCGTCCAGCCCGTATTGTAATCCCTGTGCTGACAGCTGAAGGGAAGACTCAGATAGACGATCCCGAGGGATTGCAGTTAATTGATAAGGAACAATTTGTTTACCACGACATGAAACTGCAGGAACTCTGGTTCCGATATTAAATATTAGGCTGTATATTCGGTAAATAAAACACACCCATCCAGTCAGAGATCACAGGCTTAGAAAACACATCATCAACTGATATCGAGGAACACATTAAAAGTGTTCACATACGCAAGGCTTGATTCACCATACATGTCTCGTACCTCAGTCACACGTTCGTCTGAGGCGGGTTAATTTTGTGGCATAGGGAGCGAAAATTAGCAATAATTACAAGCATGAAGAGACTGTCTGAAAATATTTCTGATTCCTTCAGATAAAAGTTTATATTTTGGAAATATTTGAGGTGGCCATTGAAGTCTGTGTATGCTAAAAAAAATTTGAAGCAGCTGTGTATAATAATGATACCCAATAAATACATTGGACATTGATTTTTTGACCGCTGTAACAAAAGAATGTCATATTTGTGGTGTGAATGTGTAACGGTATTTTTTGTGTTGTGTGTGTGTATAGGATTTTCAGTCGTCTATTTCTCCATCCAAGACGTCATACCAGTGGCAGATAAAATATGAAATTTCAGAAGCGGTTCTTTACTTGAATAGTGCGTGAAATTTGAAATGCACATGTATGTATGTTTGTTTAGTTTGTATCTGTAAATCCGGTTGAATGTAACAGGTTCAGAAAACAAATCTTAAATCGCCATTCCATAGTTTGGGGGGCTCCTTGGTGGTGACATGACCCATGGAATCATAGAGGACCACACTTAATGGCCTAACTTCTTGAGGGCCTAAGATTAAATTTCGTGATGAAAATTGGTTGTTTTGGAAAAGGTGATTTGCGTTCCATAAAAGGCTTTATTGATATTTGCCCATTAAAATTTAAAGGACGTGGTGTGTGTGTGTGGGGGGGGGGGGAGGGAAATTGATAAACAGCACATGGGCACGATTTCGACCATTTTGTCTCATCGTAATTGGGAAAACTGTGTATCATGAAGGGCATAGTAACATTGGTTGTAATGAACAATAAAAGGCACGGATGAGTACGAGCAGTGCTCAGATGCGTTTTTGACCAAATCTTTGTTCCGCATTAGCTTTGGTGTTTTGTATTATACCGTTGCCGGAATGGCTGAGTTGGTTGCAGTAACCACGCTAAGGGCTGAACAACTTAGGTGTTGGGGGGCTGTATTCGTGGTGAAGCCAGACGTGTTTCCCTTCTCTACAGCGTTAAAACAGACTCTGGGGCGCACACAACCTGCCAACCATTGGGTACCGGGAGGTAAAGCGGCCGGGGCGTGAAATTGACCATACATCTCCATCTTCTGCCAAGGTGAAGATGAGTGGATCTGAACTGCCATTCTCTTGTAATCTGTATCTTCATCTTGTGGTGCTTGACTAAAGGTAGGGACAGCTTTGCCTCTGATTTACACATGTCTTATGGCGGTATAGGAAACTTAGTGTACGGGCATACGTCGTAAATTCTGTCCATGGCAGACATAAAATGGCGTGGAGGTGGCAGTTATTTTTGCTTGTATTTCGTCAAGTGTACATGCAGATATTAAGTGGCATTTTCTTATAAGTACAGGCATGCGCCGCATGACGACGTTTCGGTCAAAAACGGACGGCATATACGACGGTGGTCTCATAATATTATAATACTTGCCATTGTTGTACAATTGCCTACGGTATTCAGTACAGTAACATGCTGTACAGGTTTGTAGCGTAGGAGCAATAGGCTATAACACAGAGCCCAGGTGTGTAGTAGTCTATACTGTCTAGGCTTGCGTAAGTACACGTTCGCACAACGACGAAATCGCCTAACGACGCCTTTGTCAGAACGTACCCCGTCGTTTAACAACGCATATCTGTTTTATCAACAGTGCTGCTTTAAAAATGAGACTGTGAAGAGGCACAAAGGAGGGGATTCGAAACACAACCGCCAAATTAATTAATTAATTAATTAACGGTTAATTTTTCACCAAGTGGGCCAGGTAGCGCAGTCGGCATAGCGACTGACTACGGGCTGGACGGTCCGGGGATCGAATCCCGGTGGGGGCGAGATCTTCCGCAACTGTTCAGACCTACCCTGGCGCCCACCCAGCCTCCTGTACATTGGGTACCGGGTCTTTCCCGGGGGTAAAGAGCGGCCGTGGCGTGACGTTGACCCCTCACCCCCTTCTAGTGCCGTGGTCAAGAAAGAGTAGCGCTATACCTCTACTCCCCCTATGGGCCGTACGGCCTGTACAGAGCCTCATTGCCTGTACAAGGGTGCACTTTACCTTTTAATTGTTCACCACAAACACTCAAGTTAGCTGACACGTTTAAGAATATTATACGCATCTAGCATGTTTCGGTAGTACTTTGCAGTGAATATTAAATCTAACCCAAAGAAAAATATGAAGTTTTGATACTTGTGTCGAAAATCCACCTTTTGGGATTATCTTTGATCGTGGTTCCGTTGTGAATCGAAGACGTGGTGGAAAAAAAATGTGTCAATCTAACGTATGCATGATTTCAGCCTTCCGCCGCGGCGTGCATGAGATCTGCGCTGTTTTGGGATTTTACGAAGCGTGGGTTGTCGCGAAATGTCGGTAAGGAACTGCTGATCTACGCTGTGTAAAATTCCAAAACGGCGCGGTTCTCAAAATAACATATTTTTTAATCGAAAAATTGGGCGTTATTTCGATACAAATTACTTGTTGGACATGGACACATTTAAAATGTTTGTCTGTTTGGACTGTTTGCCCCTGTAGATGAATGTACTACAATCGTACGAAATGTCGGGAGCTTCTCGCCCAACGAGCAGGCATTAAAAAAACTTTATTCGCCCAAGTAATTTGTTATGATGAGTCTCTTCCGAAACTTAATTGTAGTGTTATTTGGCACATTTGTGATCTTAGAAAACGTTGCACATGTGAGAGACGGAATAATCAATTAGAGATGAGCCGAGATTCAATCCATCTTCCAGGGGGATTGCTGGGCTGTTATATGTTGAAGCGACTATCTCTGGTACTTGTCGAAATATGTCATACCAAATAGTGTCAGATATTTCCTATTTGCCTAATTAACTGGAAGGTAGGTAGGATGTAGAGACATCTCGGAGTATCCACCCTGATCACCTGACCTAACACCACAGTTGTGTTGTTTTTTAAGACAACTAAAATCGCTGTGCATGCCAGGAAGAGAGAAACACTGGGGCAAAGGAGGCGTGGGATCGAATTTTTCCCCATGATTATTTCACCAGCAAAATGCTGTAAGTGCATCAACTCTTGTGTGTCATTGACGACGGTACATGGCGTTGTTGAAAGTATTTTGAATAACTTGAATGTAAGTTTTACCGTGTAGGTTCGAACGCACGTGTCTGTTAGTGGTGTTTATTTATCTGCAATTTACCTAAGACGCTCTGACTAAACCCCCCCCCCCCCCTTTTTTTTAACTGCGGAGCGACGCATGTTCACACTTTTAGATTCGTAACCTGCGTGGTGCTGCTACTGAATTTTTACGATTTTATTTAGATTAATTTCAGAGTTGAGAGGTTCATTGTTAGGCGCGTTCGGAAAATTGCGAAAAGCGAATATTATGTTCGTCATATATGTCCGTCCGTCCGTCCGCCCATCAGTTTTTCCGCACTCGGCTGCCACGCGACGCATTTGAACTTTATATTTGAGTATTTTTCGAAATTTTTTCGCTAAAATACAAGATTGTTAAAATCTGACAAGGATAATGGGTACTTCACAGAAAGACCAACGTCCATTTATGATAGTATTTCGCTGAGTTTTTCGTAGAACGAGAAGCGTTTTAGACAAAAGTTGTAGAGAAAATCAAAACACACGTTTTACATTCATTAACCTTTTCCTCGAAAATCGTGCTGTATATGAAATAATGTGTAAAAATGTGGTAGAAACAGGCAGGCCAGAAATGACGATATAAACGGCACATGCGCATTGCATGCTGGATAAGTAACGCAAGAAGGCAGGCACGCGGTTTTAGTATTTAATAGTTCTGTTTTCCACGTCAATAGTGGTTCCGCGAACGCGCCTCAGTGTTATTTAATACGCGCATTGCCTTTCTTGTTTAGATTTATGTAAATATTCGGGCATTTTAGTATTTATCTGGACTATAAAAATCCCATTCTGCTTGATAGTGTATATTTTTCCCCTCTTAGCGTCGCTTTTTATAAGCCTTATAGCTTTTTGTCTAGCTGCTGGAACTGAAGTCGTAATAATTGAATTGTGAGAATGTAGAATGAGAATGCTCTTCTTTACCGGTCTGTCTCCGGCCCATAACTCTCCTCTGAACCCCAGCTGGAGAAGCCCGCCTGGTTACAGCTCTGTGGTGCAGAATGTTTGGTCAGTGCGGTTAACCAATACAGTCCGCGGATGTTAACCGCCTGCATTTGAAACATAGTTGTTTAAACAGGCAGAAAGGGGTGCTCTAAATTCACCTTCTCACACTGCACGATGTGTGACATGCACGTCGCTTTGGTCTCGCCGGAGAGATACACACGACAACCGACGTGAGAAACAATGTTGGCAGCGAAGATTTGTGAGTAATTCAACGTATAATTTGAAACCGTTGAAAATTGAAGCAGCTGTCAATGAATAGCAAGTGGATTGATATTGATAACGAAATTAAGAGAAAGCTGCATTTGGAATTGACCTGGCTAGTTAATATTCAGTTCAGAGATTATTTCATCACACGTGCTCGCCAAAACGTTAAATATTCAAGGTATATATTTATTAAATAATTGTTTGAAGTTTTATTTATAACGGCGCGTGATGAAATTGATTGGGACGTTCTCTTTTACACTGAAGGCAATGACAAGTGTCTGCGATCCGTTTGTACAGTATGTTGTTACCACACTACACGGCGTAGTACCGGAGAAGGAGCGGTCTTCATAGCCACTTCCGTGAGAACGTCATATCTCCCCAGAACAATTTTGTTATTTGTTTTTCTGCGTTGAAAGAAGAAAATTAATTGCAAGAAAATGTAAAATAAAAGCAGAAAAAGGCTCAGAAGAAAGGCTCAGGCCCGAAGGAGGACGTTATACAGGAACGACTGCGCAGTTCACACAGATAGCTTAGTACTGTTAGGATACGGTGGGCTGGATGTGTAGTAGGAATACCTCTGCCCTTTGATTTTCCGAGTTTTGATTCTGGCGATCTGATAAACATAGGAAGGATATACAGTCTGTAATAATGTGCAAATATTTTAATTTTGAATTCGTTTCTTTCAGCATGCGAAATTAAAATTTTGTGTTTTTATATGTTTTTGTATATTGCTTTTCACTGGCTTATATCTAATGCCGATGTTAAGAATGAATGGAGCTATACCTCCTATTCCTCCTCTCCCCTGTATCTTCATGGGGTGTACACGGAAAAGTGTGTGGCTTGTTATATGCGTCTTGAGTGATGACACGATTTGGCTGAAGCAGAAGCTTTTCTGGCTTAGATTCAGGTGGTTTGTCTCAGACGCTCTAGACATACCGGGATAATACCTTCAAGAGGACCACTACCACTTCCTTTTACGGCCCTCGCAGTGTAGTGTTCATCGCAGCATATGGTGGTCTGTACAATATATACAACATTTCCTCCAAACTGTAGAACAGCCTCACATCTGTTATTTTAACACGATACCCATTGTATGTATAACAACATTTTGATGCGTTCGCTTAATTTTTATGCCTCCTGGGCTGTTATTACAGACTGATACAAATTCACTCGAAGCGAGCGCTGTTATGGCCATTTAGTGTCGCCGGCAACAGTTAAAATTATTTAGATTTTCGTGTGAAGCGCTAGATTTTTTTTTTTAAATTGTAACGAAATTCGGATTTTCTCGACTGATTTTTACAAAACTCCCCAGTATCACATTTCGCGCAAATGCATCCAGTGAACGCTGCGTCCGGACAGACGATTACACGACGACGGTTCTGCGCTTTTCGCGAGTAAGCGAACGCGCCTAAAATGGTTAAAAATGACAAGAGGAAAAGTCTGCTCTGTAGGTACAAGCACAAATTTGTCCTTTGCATTTCATGAAGACGTGTGAAGGAGTGGGGTGCACTTTGCCAGTCCTGCGCTTCTTTACGGTTTGAAGGAGTTGGAAATCGCTTGGCCACATACCGCCAACCGGACTGGTGACTGGCCGGCTGTGGCAAATAGATTATGGAACACCTCGACCTCGCGCCAAATGATCTACACCTATTCCAATTCCGTGAGCAGCATGCGATTTGCAGCAGACACCAACGTGAATTGAGTTGTCATGTCCTGGCTACGGACATTTGATACCGATTTTTGACTTGCCGTTATACCAGCCTTCGTACTATGATAGGGCAAGTGTTTGCGTCAGTTAAGACTAGTTGGAAGTGTGGTGTGTACCATCTACTACCTATTTGTAGTGCGCACATCGAAGTCAGAATAAAGTGGTGTTTGATACCTTTTTTTTTGAAACTTCATTGTAAGCGGTCAGGTCCACGCCTCTGCCGCTTTACGCCCCGGCGTAACAGTTCCCGGTATCCGCTGAATAGCAGGCTGGGTTGGCTTCAGAACCGGTCCTGATCGTTTTGTAGTAGAGGAGTATCTTTTGCCCCCTGTCGGGAATCGAACCACAGGTTCTTTGTTGACCAGTTCGTGGAATTTAATCACTACTTCCCTATTGTCCAGCCCCTAACCCAACCCCTATACCGACCACGCTATCCCAGAATCACTGCTGTCTATGAAGTAACTTAATTGCATCAACAAAGGCTCAGAAATTTCAACACCTACTTTATTGGGGACCGCGGTGGCACAGTGGTTAAGGTGCTGTGCTACAAATCGGAAGGTTGCTGGATCGATCCCAGCTGGTGTCATTGGAATTTTTCATTGACATAATCCTTCCGATCGCACTATGACCTTGGGGTCGAATCAGCTTCTAACAGAAATGAGTACCAGGAGTATTTCCTGGGGATAAAAAACGGCCGGTGCGTAAGGCTAATAACGTTACGTTTTAGGGGACCAGGGTAGCACAGTGGTTAAGGTGATGTGCTGCAAATCGGAAGGTCGCTGGTACGATCGCACTGTGGCTTCTAACAGAAATGAGTACCAGGAGCATTTCCTGGGGGTAAAGTTGGCCGGTGCGTAAGGCTGACAACATACCACCATCCTGTACCATTGTCACGAAATCTGGGAACCTTAACTTCCTGGAACCCTCTGGGCCCTTCCGGGCCTGTAACGGGACTGCTTTACCTTTGCTTTTACCTACTTACCTATTATTATTAATGTCACGAAAATATTCCAACCCAGAGTTTTTCCCGTGATTGATGGATAGGTGTGATTCTAATTGCGTGCGATGACGAGTATATGGATGATGTTCCAACTTAGCACTGTAATTACCGATCATCCTGTGATAACCTAATGGGAAACATCGAGCAGGCTTCATGGGTGGCAAAAGAGTGCAGACAGTTTTTATGTTCTACTTTCTTCCCAGTGTAAAAGTGCAAGGTGGCATTATCATGTGTCAGCGCATAGTTATGACTCACATAAAGTAATATCGAAGGTTCAGACATAGAATTTATGTTGCCAATAACCCACTTTTTTTTCTAGAAATTTATGTGCTTATGCGAGTTCATATTTTTGTCCACAAGTCAGGGATGCCCTTAACCGTTTCTAGCACTCGATATGTACAACCATTCTCATCTCACATTGAATTGTTCGATGTAAACAGTGCGCGAGGATCTGAATTATTATTGTTATTTAGGTGAATTTCACTCTTCGGCCTATTGACGGTGCAGTCATATAATCTCTCCTGACGGCTGTGTTATTTAACGATGTCACATGAAGTACTGAATTTCTATCTCATCTTACTGGTGTTCGAATGGCCTGTTATAACCTTAGAAATTTTGAGAATCGTATCAAGACAGATTTTAATCACTTTTTAGACGGAGGATCATTTTATCATAATATCTGTTTTGTGCAGAATTACACGTAAACCAGGTCATTCGGGATTCAAAATCAGACATCAGCTCTAATATATATATATATATATATATATACACGACGATATGAGCTTAAATGTTTAAAAGTATATTGCGTACATTTTGTAAGACAAGCCACGAACGTGTACCTGCTTTTCGGATTAACCCGCTGCTTCCATCAGGGTGATTTATGGAGACATCCGTTTCCTCCGATACGCTAGAGCCCACCTACCAAACTGTACAGTGTCACAGCTCAGAATATCACAAACCTAACATTTTATACATGTTATACGGTTACTAATTCACGCCTCTTCCGCGTGTTTTAGATGTCTGGTCCTCCTCTTGTAAGAGAGCCAGGAGTCGAATCAAGCGCGACACGTCAGACCTGCATTACAGTACAAGTTCCACTAGTATTCTGCATACGTGTAGTGTCTTGGTGTCTTTATTCGCAAACTGCCTACTCAGTTCGGTCCCTTGGAAGATGCTGCTGCCAATGACTGGACTAGTAGGAAATGTACAGTACGTGGCGGAAACAAATGTATATTCCGAAGCTTCGTGTTTGAAGAAACTCAAGACGGCGGACAGTGTCCAGAATAAGTCGCATTATTGTAACACGTCATATTAGAAACGTTCAGAGATGGAGACTTACTGTACGTGTGTACTGTTGATATATATATATATATATATATATATACTGTTGACTGTGCTTCTTTCCTGTCATTAGGGTACACGGGGTGTTCGAGACAAAGACAAACGCCCTGCATTATTCAGCTTGGTGTTTTCTAACCCCTGATCTCGACATGTTCCTTCATTTATGTTTCATAGACTTGGCCGAATCCGTTTGTTTTTAATAGCCATCGTATTCGGCGGCTCTTTTTCATATATTTGTGAACCATTTCAATTCAGTTTAACGTATATTTGGATTTATTAGTCCCAAGCACTTGCGGATGCAACAGCAAATTGTGGCTTTCATTTTAACTCTTCGTTTTAATTGTTCGCTGCTTCAACAGTAAATTCCTGATCGATGAACAAACTCCGATGTAAATGTGAGCTTTAATTAACTTGTACATGTGGTCAGTGAGAGTTCTCGTATGTGCGTACTTTACAGACTAGCGCTCCGCTGTTTGGCGCTTAGGCAGACACTGTGCGTTGTACTGTGTTATACTGGACATAACCTGTTATCTACATTCGAGTTCCAAAACGGTTCAGCTCAAGCGGCAGCGATTCCAGCATTTCTATTCGGGAGGTACGCAGATCGAGTCCTTGCAAAATCAAACACGGCGTTAGTCTTTTCATAAATTTGGGTCGTAAAAAGAAATGGACGTGACCCCGCATGACTTGTCTGTCATTTGCTGTCGCGGCGCCTTGTGTTCATAAGCCTTGTAACTGTCATATAAGATTAGATAAATGTATTCATTTAAGCGATATGGTTCACCTATCGATGGACTAAGTTGGGGTACAGGTGTTTCGTCTAACTTACAAGAATTGTACTGCGGCCAGGACGTTTGTTTTAAAGATAATGAATAAGATGATACCAATCGTGCAGCAAATGTTCGACATTTGGCTGTGCAAGGGAACTTAGATTGGGGGGGGGATTACTTTTTTATGTATCAACGCACATTCTTGTTAATTTAAGGTCTTTAAAACGAAGGAGGTGGGGCACTTCTTATTTTATGAATCTGCTAAAACGTGTGCCATTATGATCCATTTCTTGCGTTGTTGGACAGGTTTTGGTAACGGATTGTTACTTGTAAGTTCTCAGGATTTCATGGCGGAAATTGTTCAGATAATAGTTTTCTGAGTTCTGACACCATGTAGTTTTCTAGACACCGACGTTTCGGAGTGACATGGTACCTCCAGCCCTCAAGATTAAAGTAGCATGTTCTTCCCCAAGTCGTTATAAAAACCCGGAATACCATCATCTGCAATATATATATTTCTTCTTAGTTGCACTGCTGAAGTGTTTTTATTTCTGATGTACAGGAACAGACTGGAAAGCAATGCGGAGCACTGGAACGCCCTCCTTTTGTCGCTTCGGGAGCTGATCGAATGGGTGATACGCAAGGACACCGAACTGACCGGCCTGGGGCCCATTGGTGGGGACGTGGCCTGCCTGCAGAAACAACAGGTAAGGGCAATGAAACACATCAAAACTTGTTTTTGTGCCAAGGTGTATGTGTATTAGTTTGCGTCCTTCTGTTGAGAAAGCGGCCATAATTGTTAGGTATTCATTACCGTTCGCATTCGCATATATTTTAGTTTGACACACAATCGCACATATTACATGTGTTTTTCCTTACTCTGAATATGTTGCCGTGTTTAGAAGAGAAATCAAAAACAAATTTTTAACAGTTCAGTTGGTCCGTTCACTGTAAGGCCTCAGTGTGTACCCTCACAATACAACCGCCGACAAATCATCTGTAGTAACATTCGAATCTGTAGTCTTTCCCTTTCACTGATCATGCGAACTTGGAATCACAAGGTCAACTCAGTGCGTTGTGGTGCTCTAAGTTCGTCGCAGAATCGTACCTATCAAAGGTGCTGTACGCCTGGGAAGTCGCCTGTTCCGCCCGGCAACTTCTCTGACATTCATGTTGGGCGGGCACGTCTGACAACCATGTAGACGACATTAGGAGATGCCGTTGCCGATGGAATTGTGTGTTCCGGTCTGTGTAACATCCCCGGTAGCCCACGCTTTCACACACTATGCAGTCGGCCCTTGAGTCAGAATAATTGTCATTTCGTGGTAGTAATATGTTTCGATCAGCCGTTCCCAGTGACCGCGCGGTCATAGGCGTGGGTCTGCGGCTGCTTGCTTGCTGGGATTGTGAGTTCGAATCCCGCCGGGGGCATGGATGTCTGTCTGTTGTGAGTGCTGTGTGATGTCAGGTAGGGGTCTCTGCGTCGGGCTGACCACTTGCTCAGAGGAGTCCTACCGAGTGTTGTGTGTCTGAGTGTCATCGTGAAGCCTCGATAATGAGGAGGCCCTGGCCCACTAGGAGCTGTCGCGCCGTGTGGGGGAAAATGTGTTTTGACTTGATTTACATAGACAGCGGTTAGTTTTCTCAAGTGGAACTTGTATATTAACGAACTCAACAAAATGATTGGAGTTCGATTTACAGGAGAGGCAGTAGGGTTTCTTCCCTTCATCATGACGTCCTGAACCACCCTGTGGTTACCCTTACTTTTAAACATTGTTTGCTGGGCACTTTGACCACACAGAAGTGGCCTTGGTCGAACAGCGTGTAGTTCCACGTTTGGAATGTATGGAGCGTTATATCCACGTGTCCACAGACCAAACTTTGGATAATGATTCTTGCCTTCCCGGTTTGTTCTGTGTTGATGACTGGCAAAATAATAGTTCAAATGAAAATCTCCCTGTGTAGCTCAGTCGGTGTACCGAAACTACTGGCTGTACGGTCTGGCGATCGAATGCCGGTGGGAGCGACATTTTTCGCATCTGTCCAGACCGGCCCTGGACCCAACCAGCCTTATCTACAATGTGCCCCGTGGGTAAAACGGCCGAGGGTTGCGTTGACCACCCATCCACATCTAGTGCGGAGGTTGAAGACGGAGTATAGCTATACGTCTCTTTCCCCTCTTTGCCTTCATGGTAACTTACAGGTTTAACTTTACTTTTACCTGTACCTTTTACCTAAACTGATCAACTGTCCTCTCTTCTTCTTTCGTGTATTGCATAGAATTCTTGAGGGTCATGTGCCATATATGCAGGTCAACCATTACGTAATTTGCATACAAAGAGTAATGTAAAAAGGTAAAGCAATCCCAACACAGGCCTGGACAGGCCCAGAGGGTTCCAGGAAGTTGAGGCTCCCAGATTTCAATGCAGTCAGCACATGAAGGTGGTAATTTTGTCAGCTGTACGCAATGGCCGCCATTACCCCCCATGCAGTATTCCTGGTACTCATTTCTTTTAGACGCTGAGTGAACTTCAGGGCCATAATACGGCAGGAAGGATTGTCAGTGAAAAATGCCACTGACACGAACGGGAATCGAACCCGTGAAGACAGTCAGGTGGTGACAGTAAAGTAACTCTTCATCAATAGGTTTCTACCTCACTATTACGATTCCTACTTCGCTAATACGAAATCTCGATACGGAATATATACCGAGCCACTTCAATGCACCGAACATCATCACAGCCAAGTTCTGTGACATACTGTACTGAGTTGTGTCCCCCCCCCCCACGCCTTTCCAGTTCCTTCACTGTAACTATATGATAAGATATGTATTTGTTAACTGCAGTTGGGTTGACACCCGGTGGCAGTAGTACAGTACACGTTTAGACACAAACAATACATAGCAAAACACAATGAAACAGAACATACATAACAATAAGAATACGTATACATAACATTAAAAATACATAATTTACAAAATTAAACAAAATCATTCAAAACATACAACCACATATACAGTAATAAAAAACGGAACCAAAAAAACATGAAAGAATGTGATAAACGAAAAAAAAACGTATAAGCAGTAAACTTTATATGATCTATATATCTTCTAATAATGTTAGACATGCTTTTACTAAGAGCTTCATTCCTCTTCACTACACTTCACCCAACTACACTTCACGTCACTACACTCGTCTACACGTCACTTCCTCTCATTTAAACTTCACCCAACTACACTTCACTAGCCTCTCATTTCGCTTAACCCCATTAAATTTCCTACCGCTCCATTTCACCTCACATCACTACACTTCACCTCACCTCACCTCACTTCACTGCCCTTTTAGATGATTTTCGCTACACTTCTATTCCTTTCATTTCACCCCGTTTACAGTTGCTTTCCTACCTCTGTTTCTAAAAATCTTAGGTTTACAAAGAAAGTCCCTAACGCCTCTCCTAACCATCTTTGATATCTGGAACCCAGTGAAATCCGGCGAGTTGTTTAACTCTGCAAGATTTGTGTTACGTGGTGCCATCCTTTCCCCGTGTATATAAACTCTCCTAAGTCCAGGTTTACCTTAAGTACTGGCTCTCTAGTGTTTGCTGATTTGCTGTTCAAATTGTTCTGTGCAGCTAGAGACAGCACGTCGTGTTCTTATACATCGAATATTCATATTGTTCGCCGCATTAAGCCCCGTAATTGTGTATGTATATTCCGGACTGTAATTAAATCAACTTGCTGCTTTGTGCCGGGCGAAGAACACCTAACACTAGGCCGTAAATCGTTAACGAATTCTGTTTCATTAGAAGGATTCAGACGCTCGGATATCGGAACAACATTGCTGTGGAATTTCATGTTTATTCAGAAATGATTTTTGACCAATTGAAAGCTGAGTATCATAATGGATCGTGTAGGTGCCCAGTAAAGTGCTGAGGGGAACAGTGTGCTCGAAGATGGCGGAAACAACAGGTCACTGGAGAAAATGACATAATTAGAAGCTTCGTAATAGGGCAAGGAATGTACATGGTATTGTAGAGAAGGTAAATACACACGTTTGGCCTAGAACCCACAAGGAAACAGGTATCTCTGAAACCAGGGCGTAGATAGGAGGATAATATTAAAGTGAATCTGAAATAATAGAGCGGAATCGTCTCAGATAGGCACAAATGGCGCATGTAGTAAAGACGGTCAGCAACCGTCGAATTCCATGTATCCAGGAATTCTTTGACCGCAGGGGAACGTATTTGTATTCTGTCCGTAAGGAATGTGATATGTGAAGTTCGTTTAATGGTGCCTCATGCCTGCTAGATGGCATACGAGTGTGCATAATTCTTCTTGGACTACCTTTGACTGAGATTTATAAAACATTGTAGTTATCGTCGATGTATATTTCTGAATAATATGCTGAATTAACCCTTTACAGACGAAGCGCAGACCGCTCTATTTAAAGACCCAGTCCGTACCGCGCTGTAAACACTTTTCATCTCGGTTACAAAAACCAATCAGTTTATGC
>Ga0136643_10006507_pt1 | contig 16744 bp, 13 predicted proteins | sample TergutLab28metaG_FD_96883 | JGI IMG/M metagenome (GOLD analysis project Ga0136643, IMG submission 96883) | Labiotermes labralis P1 segment gut microbial communities from Petit-Saut dam, French Guiana - Lab288 P1 (version 3) (version 3) | ecosystem: Host-associated > Arthropoda: Insects >... | reverse complement strand
GCAATTTTGACCTCCTGATGATGAGCACATGTGCTCGAAACATGTAGAGGCATGAAATAAAACTTACTGTGAAACAAATTTTGTGCATCAAGTTGGTTAAATAGTGAGACAAAAAGAGAACAGAATTAGGACCTCAGAATGAGAGGAAACGATTGTAGGAACATTAGTGCGAAATGTTTATCGTTGCAACGTGCATTTTGAAATCTACGTAGTTCACTCACCAACAAATGAATTATCTATTAACTTGGTTAAAAGTTCTAAATTTACATTAAAATACACAATAATATCGCTCCTACATGTTTCGGTTTTCGATGACCATCATCAGGGAGCTTTATCTGTACCTAACTAAAGTTATATTTATGTTAAAACACTGGGTAAAATTATGTCGTTATATATATATTAGGTGATGTGGCAGCATGTCGTAGAGCGGCGTTTGTGTTGTGTGCAGTGCAGAATGAGACAGTCATTAAAGACCGAAACGTGTAGGAGCGATATTGTCGTGCATTTTTAATGTAAATTTAGAACTTTTAACCAAGTTAATAGATAATGCATTTGTTGGTGAGTGAACTACATAGATTAGTGCGAAATGTTTGAAATAAGAAGCCAAAAAAGGACAGCAGGTAAAAGATCCCTTGATAAATACAAAGCTGCATGCAGAGTTGCTGTCAACTGTTTCAGAAACTTTTGCTAGTAGAAAACCATGTTTTGACTTAAAAATGAAACGGAAAATTTCCCTGATTTTGGTTTTATAAGCATAAATTTCTCTTTGAAAACATCCAGGAAAAGTATCCTACAGTGATCATTCAACGCAAATAAGCGACAGTCGTTTATAAAAAAAATATTTCCGTGATATAATCACTGTGAGTATTTCACTTTTATTACGTTGAGGTAATTCCGGTATGTCTTTCGAAACGGTGGGTTGCCACTCACCCCAAAGGGCATGATGTCTCACAATTACTGTGTTTTAAAAGGCTTATTACTTCCTGACATTTGATACAGAGAACTGAAATGCTTTCTCTACGTGACACGAACTGTTCCAGTGAATATTATTGAATGTTAAGTGGATGGCATGCGCATCACTGTTGGAAATATTAACACAGATGAGCTGCTCGTTCACTGCAGGTTTTCCCGGCTGTAACTGTACACATAAACGTGTCGGGCAATGGTAAATTTGCAGATGTGTGCGGAAGGGTATGGATTGATGACAGAGAACCACGAAATGTAATTACACTTCCACATACATCCAGTCCATTTTCGGTTGTACGGCTGAAGCACGCCTAGTCTAAATGAACATTTCTATGTGATTAAAGCTGCAGGATGACTTTATATTTAAATTTCTAGCAAAATGATTTAGTTCAAACGTAGGGAAGAATTTTAACTGTGCTTTATGACTGTGCAATGTTTCTCAATATTGAAATTACCGTATTTAATTTCTCCATATTACACACTCTATTTATATAGGATAAGCATGGGATATGGTGACAAAAGAAACATACAGGGTGAGCATAAAATCTTTCCCTGGACATGTTGGAACTTTACGTTGCACCTCAGTTAGAAGAGTTTCAGCTTTGAAAAAAAATCTCGGAGTCTACAAATTTAAAAATTATCGGAAAGTGGACGTAGTTCTTGCAAGATAGCTGGTAACACAGCTCATGCGCTGATGTGTCCGTCAAACGGTATGGTAAATGACGTAATTTTAGCAGTAACTGTATGGCAAGTTAGTGATATTCAGCAAAGTTAAGAGTGAATTGTCATTACAGATGAAAGCAAAGAAATGGCTCATTTTCTCTCAGCCTGATCAGAAACAAAGGAAAATGTAGACAAGAAATTGGAGGAAGGAAATATGTTTTGGTACGATGTACAGTTTTTATACCTAACATAATTCATGCAAGAAACTGCATTTGCTGTTCTGAATTCAGATTATTTTCCATCTTAAGTCTGCGATCTTTCTGTCCATGTAAACGGTGTAACAATTCTTACGAAAGGAATAAAACTGTCTCCAAAATGCTTAGGCACCTGTCTTTCTTAAAATTTTCAGTTAAACATTAAGGTCTTATAAACTGTGAAGTTGAAACAACATTTTTCGGCTAATAATTTATCGTATTGATATAATTAATGAAATGTCTGGCCTAAATATACGAGTTAACTGCACTATAAACTGAAAGGAAATTGCTATGCGCTATTTGTATTTCTTTTCATGGCTCAACAGCCCTTGTGGGTCTAGGCTTCCTTCATTTTTAGGTTCCGCGAAATCTCTCAGACACAACACACTCGATAGGACCCCTCTAGAGGAGTGATTTGGCTTGTTACGGACACTTCTAGTTGACAACATGCAACAATCGCAAGAGCCAGGTATCTATGTCCCGCGAGATTCGAACACGCAACCCCAGAAAGCGAGGGGACGCAGACCGACGCCTTAGAACGCTCGGCCACCGTTATTGGCGTATGTGTTGTAACAGCATTAGAATATACGTTTTTCGTCGTTCTGCTTTTTCTGCTGGCCTTAATTTTAACTTAGATATTTTCTTAACTGCGTCATTTATTTAATGTGGTTGCATGATTGAGGATGCTGAGTGGGTTAAATTGTTTTGTAATGCGGAGGTTGTATGTCCTAATATTAAAATATTTGCTTGGAAAAAGTGCAAAAATTGTGAAAAATCACCAACTTGATATTTTGGTCTTTTGTTTACTGTCTGAAGCCAAAACTCCGTAAAGTTTTGAGGTGTGCCATCTCCGTTGTGTGTTTAAACTATAAGGTGAGGTAAATTCAGTCAAAAACACAACTATGAATATATGGCTAAATGGTGGTGTTTATTAGCAATAGAAAACTAAATGTTTCGGCCTACAGCGAGCATCCTCAGGTTTTGACAACTTTCTTGCTATAAGAGTTATATATAATATGCATAAACCGCGTGTCGATGTTGAGATCTCATCATCATTTTTATTTGCGCGCGTTTGTTAAGCTAAGTTTGGTGGGATGTCTATTGCGTGAATGGATTTATAGGTAGCTGGGTGTGGATCCTCTAGATTAGTTAGGCGTAGGGTTGGGAGGAAACCGTGATTACAGGTGTGGTATCTTATATGCTCCTTTGTTGGGAAGGGGGCGGTTTTTGCGAGATTGGTTAGTCTGACATCTTCTTCTTCTTAATCTTCGGAACTAACCAATCCAAAAAAAACACCCCCTCCCCAACGTAGGAGCATATAAGATACCACACCTGCAATCACAGTTTCCTCCCAACCCTACGCCTAACTAATCTAGAGGATCCACACCCGCTACCTATAAATCCATTCACGCAATAGACATCCCACCAAACTTAGCTTAACAAACGCAGGCAAATGATAATGATGATGAGATCTCAACATCGACACGCGGTTTATGCATATTATATATAACTCTTATAGCAAGAAAGTTGTCAAAACCTGAAGATGGCCGCTATAGGCCGAAACATGTAGTTTTCTATTGCTAATAAACACCATCATTTATCCATATATTCATAGTCATGTTTTTGAGTGAATTTACCTCACCTTTACCCCTTAAAGTTTCGGAGGTGAATATCTCTTTCAGGTAGAAAGGGAAAAGTAATAACCTCGTGCAATGGGTCTTTCAGATCCTTGGAGAAAGTGCAGCGTTTCATCAAGGTCCACCAGATTATGTTCTGACTCATCATTTTCCACCTGAAGATGGAGGCATATTACTTCTCCGAATTATTTTAGGTTTTCTAGCCTCAGACAACGGTCAATGTCCAAAACATCAGTCACGACCCTTATATTACACCATTAACAAAATACCTTAATCTTCATGTAAGTTAAATTTCAGCACATGAACGAAGAGTGTAGTAGTAGGACAAAGTTTGTAAATGTTTGCAAAATTATCTTTTACATTAAGTTAGTAGCTCAGACATGTGTCGAGTTGGAAGGATGTACCCGTAAAGTGTCTCAGTTCTTGTACACCGCAAAAGTCTTCAGGGACCTTAAAGTCGTGATTAAAATTTGTCCTTCCCATAACACTCAGCTTTCCTCTCATCCTTCCCCCACCCCCAACCCCCCCCACTCCCCCATCCCACCCCGATTAGCAAGCTGTCTGCTGTTTGATCTCATACAGAACTTTCAAATATCCTCACACCATCTCCGCATGTAGACACCCACCTACATTATATCCAGTAAGACAACGCCTGCGATGTTTGAGGTTTTCTTTCGGGTCTTTCTGATGTTACGCCTTGTCGACTGGTAAATATTTAACGACGTTTAGGAGGTGCGTAATGCCTTTTACGTTCAGGATGAATCACTCTGCTGGTCGCCAGAAAACGAAGGCACCAGGTTGCTTCGAAATGTCGGTACTGATTACCAGTCGACAAGTTGTTGACAACCCAAGGAACGAATCTGCAAAATCTTAACCTACGCAAATCCCATGCTTACGATCTACGATCCTTTTTTTTTCTGACAACTCTTATTTGTTACTTAATCTGCCCCTCCTTGCCCCGCATGTGGGCGGTAAAATGAGTGGGCTAGATTAGTACGTTAAAGAAAAAGACAGGAAGTGGCAACCGATAGCTGTCACATAAAATAATGGTCCAATATTAAAAGTGGTAATAATTCTTTTATTGGAATATTTCCGAGAGGCGTTCTGTGATGTTTTTTGTATAGTGTTGGCATGAATTTGGAGACCGCGGTGGCACAGTGGTTAAGGCGCTGTGCTACAAATCGGAAAGTCGCTGATTCGATCCCAGCTTCCTTGACATAAAAACCTTCTGATCGCACCATGGCCCTGGGGTCGACTCAGCCTCTAACACAAATGAGTACCAGGAGTATTTGCTGGGGTTAAAGACGGCCGGTGCGTAAGGCTGACAATCTTACCACCATCCTGTGCCGTTGTCATGAAATCTGGCAATCTTAACTTCCTGGAACCCTCAGGGCCACTCTTCCCCTGCAGTGGATACCGGGTCTTTCCCGGGGGTAAAGTGCGGCCGGGGCGTGCTGCTGACCATTTACTCCCTTCTAGTGCCGCGGCCATGGAAGAGTAGAGCTATACCTCTACCCACCCTCTGGACCACACCAGGCCTGTGACGGGATCACTTTACCTTTACCTATCGGCATGAATTTTCATGTATTCAGAAAGAAGTCTGAACACTTTACAGATATTTGCACCACAAATACAACACTGCCGTATGAGCTGTGTCGAAAAGTTACGACATAGAAACTGTGGATGTGTATAGTATGTTATAATCATTTTGTTGTATTAGTCGATTTTATGAAAGCCTGTGAAACTCCTCTGTGGGCTTCATGTAAAGTAGATTTGACATTTGATCCGTCAGCACAAACAACCCCACTCTCTTGAAATTTTTAGTGCGAACTGTAAAAATAGAACCCCGTTGTTTACCTGGTTAGAAAACGAAATAAATTTAACAGCATAATCTGTTAATGAATTAATACATATAATTGTCAACGTAGCTTTTTAATACAATATCGTATGTTATTTGCAGTCACAATAAAACACATCATATATCTATATTCTTTCAGCCAGCCCTATAAGTTTTGAATATTAAATCTATCATGAGGGGTGGAACAAATTTTTTCTCCATAGCGCGACAGCTTCCATTGAGGTAGGGTCTCTTCATTTTCGAGGATTCACGATCACACTCAGACACACTACAATCTGTAGGACTTCTCTGGACTAGTGATCAGCCCAACGCAGAGACCTCTACCTAACAACACACACCACTCACAAGAGACAAGCATGCATGCCGTCGGTGGGATTCGAACCCGCAATCCCAGCAAGCGAGTGGCCATAGACCCATGCTTCAGACCGCGCGGCCACTGGGATCTGCGGCTGTCCAAATTACGTAAGACATTATAATTTACACGTTGTTAAAATAAAACAATACAATCAGGCTGTTCGTAGTTGTCGAAGTAACATCCCAGAAGAATCCAACATTGTAGTCAGAAACTCAAATATCGCACTGAACTTACTGTTTCAGCGTTACAAATAAGATAGTTCCCCATGCGTCAAACCCTCGTTCTTTGTGCCTATATATCAGAGCGGAATTTGTTACTGTCTGTGGTTTAAACCTGGCAATGTACAGCGTAGCGTATGAGGGAAACTGGGCTTATTTCAGGTTGAAGGTATAATTCAGAAATTTTTCCTGATAATCACGGAGCAGTAATTCACCGGAACGTAAGGCGGAGTCCGACGACACTGTTTCGTTGTATCTGTTGGTAGCGACGTTGCGTTTGTAGCACCTGACTAAACACTGCTCATGTCTGAACGGTGTGTGACTGTAGTCGGATTGATTGCCACACACAGCAAGAGTTCCCCCCCACATCAGTGACTTAGTCTCGAACTAGATCGAGCTAATCCTGGTGCAGTGTGCATGCAGTGGATTTTTACGTCATTCTTCATATTTTGTGGGAACAATAAACACTCATGACACTTTGTGACAGCGTCAGAGGAGTTTAATATCATTTGGGTGAATCCAAAACATTTTATATTAACTTTAAGCCTATGCCAGTGAGAACAGCAGGGACAACGTAATTGGCGTATCGAATAGGCTACGAGTTAGAAAAATGAGGAATCATGGCTGGATTGTCGGCAGGATTAAGGGTTCTTCCTTTTATCCAAGGCATCCACACAGACTTTGGGACCTACCTAGACTGCAATTCGATGGGAACAAGTAATTTCTCCCCAGGGGTAAATGGGCTGGGGTGTGAAGCTGAACAATTGCTTCCCTCTAGTGCTGAGGTTAAGAATGAATTGAAGTATAACTGCACTCCGTATATTCTTTAAGGCTTCCACAAAGGAAACACTATTTTACCTGTGTCACTGAATCAGGGACAAGTGTTCTTTCATCAAACTGTCTTGCTGTCGGGCTTAATATCTCATTTTCTCTCAGGAATAAATGGACACACCCCTTACGCTGTTTGAGTATAAATTCTGCAGGTCATATAATTCACTTCATGTAGGAAGTATTTGCCTCTTAAAATAATAAAAATAATAATAAACTGCGATTGGGTTGTCACCCGGTGGCAGCGGTTATTTTACATGTATACAAAATATGAAATTGGTTACTAATAAATTTAAGTCGGGAGGGCTACATGAGAACCACGTAGTGGCAACTTGGAATCTTGGGAACCATCTCAGCATTTGTTTATAGACACGGGGAAACCAAGAAAAACCTGTGTCGAGGTGTCGAGGTTCTGCAATATATAATTCTTCTATGAAGAATTATATATTCCAGAACAAAACATCGAACTGACAATTAGTTAATGCCAATAATTCCCCGAATTTTATGAAACCTGAAGGTTCACCAGCATGTTTACATTATCCAGCTACTTGTCCACTTTCCTGAACCAATTTAATCAAATCTACGGCCTCCTATACAATTTCTTAACGATAAACTTCTCTCACTCATTCAGGTGTGTTTACCAGAACCTTGTACGCATTTCTCTTCTTACGTACTATATGCACTTTCCGTCCCATCTTTTATGTTTTTCGTCCTGATAACAGCTAATAAGCAGCAAAATGATAAATCTCCTCTTTATGCATTTTCTTTAGCCCGACTCTGCGTGTTACGTCTGACGCACAAATTCTTCCCCAGCACCGTCTAGGCCAGGGGTCGTCAAACTTTTTTAAGCAGCGACCCCCTTGACCATACCTTCATTCCCCACCGACCCCCTTGAAAATACTTTCATTCCCTATCAACCCCTATTGATATCAACAATTAAAACACAAATTCAACTTTTATGAATATTTTTTTAATATCGATGCAAAATTATTAATCTCTACTACTATAATAATCTAAAAGAAAAGAAAACAAATTACCTGCCTTTATAAGAAAATTTGGAAGAAGCATCAGGATATTTATAGCTAAAAAATAATTTGTTGCATGACACCTCAACTTAAGGTCATCAATGTTAAGGATGTGCTTGGTGTTTACGAACCAAAGCCTTCGTATCTAGCTGGATGTTGGTAAGCTTCAGTTTTAGATCGCCCCGTTCCTCGCGGTTCAAGCGGTTGCGTTGCTTACTGAGGATCGTATTGACGTGGTTGAAGTCAGCTTCCACCATATATGAGCTGGGAAATGCCAGAAGGAATGGCTCAGCCGCCGCTGCGAGTTTTGGGTAGTTATCCCTGGTGTTCACGTTGTGCCAGGTGTCACTCAGACTTCTGTCTCGAACACGGCTTTCGCTGCAATGTCCACGCTCAATTCGGCGAGTTCATATTCACATTCTGGTTCCACACTTAGGTTTTCAGATTTCACGTCGAAGGATATGACAATCCATTCCGGTATGGTCATATTCTCAAGGTCTTTGAACCGAATGCGGAAATCATCTGGCAGATTGCCCAGGTGGTTGGTGAAGATCTCGATATCATCAAGCTCGTGGAGAAATGTTTCAAATTCGAAAAATATTTATAATCTCTGCAACCCAGTGAATTTTTTAACAATCCAAGCTTCACCTGAAAACCCATAATGATTGTCCGTGCTTGAATGATTGTAACATCGCTGCCCTGCAAACATTCTTGGATCTCATCGAATTTAGAATAAATGTCCGCCAGATAAAGCAAATGCTTTTTACATTTCTTTAGTTCATAACACAGCAATGGAGCAACTTCTCCCAGAAACTCCACTGTAGAGTCAAAGATGTCAACAAGCCTTTGCAAGCTATCACCTCTCGACAACCACCTCACCTCTGTATGCATGAGTTACTGATTAGCAGTTTCATCATTCTTCTCACACAAATTTGCGAATACTCGACAGTTGAGAGGGCGTGATTTTATTTTATTGATCGATCTGATACAAATCATCAATGCTTGGTGCAGCTCACCTCTAAGCTTCTTAGCTACAAGATGATTTCTATGTAGAACACAATGAACTGCTACTACATGTGGAGCCTTTTGTTTGAGCAGGGTAGCGAACCCTCTGTATCTACCGACCATGGCGGGTGCACCATCAGTTGTCACAGCAGTGATATTCTCCAAACTAATGTTCTGTTCTTGCAAATACTCTTCCATGCATCTGAAAATAGTCTCTCCTTTAGGATCTCCTTCTAGATACTTTGAGAACAAAAACTCGTCGGTAACACACTTGAGACTCGGACTAAAGTACCTTACATAAGCAATCAGTACACTAGAACTGCCAAACGTTGCCTCATCCAGTTGTAGTGAAAACTTGGAGCACTGCAGCTCCGATAACGATGTCTTTTCCACATTGTGAGCGATCTCATTAATTCGACGTTTCACTGTACTTGCACTCAATGGTACCGACCCCCTTTGGACCCCCTATCTGTCATAGACCCCCTGGAATGCCTCAGAGACCCCCATGCGGCTAGTTAGACGACCCCTGGTCTAGGCTATCAGACAACATGCGTTCCGTGCAGGAAGTGTGCAGATTGCTACTTTACGCACACTTTGTTTGGAAGATAATCCCCACCGGGAATAGGTGTGTGTGTGTGGCGCGGTGCGACGAGATTTGACTGGAAGGCTGCTACTGGCAAGAGCGATAGACTATTCTGCTAATATTCACAAACTGAAAACTTAAAGAATTTCGAGTAACGTGTAGTGAGCGTGTGTACTATGAGAAGGTTTGCTGGATGGGTAGTAGCACCTCGTATTTTGCCACGAAATCATGCGCATGCGCATCTATCGCTTCCCGAGCATGGCTCATTTCCTGGTCTGTGGACGGTAGTTAGTAACCGTGCGTCTGTCCGCGTATTTCATCTGCGAAACCAGTTTATATATAAAGTTAGAATGCGTGACTGGACTAAAATATATGGAGTTTATTTACTATATTGTACGAAGATCAGAATTTACATTAATAAGGACTGTATAAGTCTCATTTTTTTAGATAACTCATGCAGTCTGAATTCGATAAATATCCGTAACGTTGACTTAATATATAATTGTATACGTGTTAATTATTTAAAAATTACATAGAAAAATAAATTTTACTTCTTGTCTGTGATTTGTTTATTCGCTTTAGAATAATTTAATCTGCAGCAAATGAACGTAAGATCCAGTGGGATGCACAAAATGGGGAAGAAACCATAATGGTAACATATTTATGTACTCCAGTAAATCACGGATGAGTACTCACTTAATATTCTCTCCCTTCGTTCCAAAACAATTTTATGAGTAGAAAATTAATAATTGTTGTATTCCATGAAGCCTGTTTTGTTTGTTAAGAGAAACGTATCGTAAGAAACCTGTTCAGTGTAACTTAGCAGATGGTTACTGTCTGAATGTTAGCGTGAATCGCGTTTTATATTTCATATCCAGAGTTACGAATGGCAAGTGCAAGGCTACGTTCGGCCGAACAACGTTGTGTTTCAGGATTACGTAAAGACCACCTGCCGCTTGCTCTAAGTCATTTCAACACTACTTTATTATTGTTAGGGATGATCCTAAAAGGGACATGGTCCAGTGGCTTGTTAATTTGTGAAATGTCAGTTTCAAGCGGCCCAAGGCGACAACCTGTACTGAATCTTGCTGCGTCTCTGAATTAATGCTATGTGTAATGGAAATATTAAATTACATTGTGCTATTTCTTTCCATCTTTATTATCTCTGTATGCTTTTTATTTTTCTCTTTATTTCCTCTACTCAGTTGGTCAGTTTATTCTTTTCTCTTTTCCCTCTTCACCATGCAGCACTTGTTCTTCCTTTATCCCTTTTCCCATGACGTCACCCTGTTTGTCTTTATTAGCTGAGAAATGGCAGAAAAAAATTTAAAAAAATGTTACACTATATTACCACACATAACTATCATTTTTGTTGCAATGTTAACACTCACTTTTGTTGTCTGAGTTCAGAGTAGTAGGGCTTCACCCAGCGCTGGCTGTGCCTTCAATACGAGGTCGTCTAACAATCCTTTACGGGTTTTACTTACATTCTTATAGTTTTAGTCAACTCATTGGAAGGCAGTCGTCTTGAAGACCTTAATATTTTCTTAAATTCTTGAGAAATTCTTCGGATTTCATAAACTCAAAACTGCAGCTCCATATTTACAAGACAAAGTCCTTGGTTCCTTTTATGGACCAGAAAAATTCAGTCCATGTAACCATACCCTAGTTTTTTTATATCCAGTACGATTTACACTCACATCTATGTTTAAGTTTCTCAAGAAGTCCCTTCTAGTATTCCTATTATGACTTTGGAAGGATCTATTCCTCATTCATTCTTGCGAAGTGCCTTGAATATAACATACTCTTTAATTTCATGATCCCTTAATATTTTGTGAAGAATAGAAGCTGTTCGTGTAAGGCTTTTCATTGTTCGATTTTTTATCGAGCTATTGTTTTCTTATTTCCCTCTCTGTCTCTCTTAAGACCGAAAACTCTATAGACGATTGTTCTCCTTTGTGTACGTTTTCTTAGCAAGGAAACTTGTTTTCGAAATGCTGATAGCAGGAACTTCCTATGGACCCTGAGTTAGGATTACCTTCAGTCTGCTGGTTCGTCCTTTTCCGTGTTACATAAGCCTTGATTTCATTCTGTTGTGTTAAGGAACGGATTGCACCCATTTTCTGGCACGTTAAGGCAACAAAGGATTCTGTTCACTAATATTTGTACAATGATATTGAATTTCCGTCACCTGATGTGTATGGGTGACAGTAGATGTTGTCACACGTTTCCCATGCCTTGTCGTTACGTCTGAGGAGATAAGCGATAATGCTTGTTGTACAAAGTGTTATTACTGAGTTTTTGTTCGAAGTGAGTAAAATTATTAGCTCAGGTGACTGTCTTGAACGAGATCAGTGTAATTCTTTTTCGACATACTCCCATCTTTTGACGGGTTTTAGTATTCTGTTTCCATCTACACGTACGTGTCCAAAGTTGCTGCGTTTTATCAAATATTCTAATATTCTGGCTAAAATTTTGAATTATTTACGACTTCACCCCATGCAGGTTGCATGTCCTTCCTATTTTACCTTTCCTGATTTTATCAGTCTGATAATATTTGCTGTTTTATACAACTAATTAGTGCTGTTTATATGTAACATTTTTAATTTTTCTATCAGGATCCTGTTCTGGAACTCATAATTCATTCAGTTCCTTGCGGTTCTGACGACAGTATGTTACGCGTAGGCTCGCTCAGTTTCTGGAGTTCGTCCAAAGCCTAGTACTTAAAAAATACACAGACTGAAATACTACATTTTGTAGAGGCTGGGACTGATAATTTTGGACACTAGAAGGTTGATACCTTCAAAAGGAAAGCTACCCTATACACAAAATATTAAGATTCCTGTCTTCTAGGATGTTTCTCAGTTTATTTATCTTAGTAATTAACCAACTTTATGTACAAACTTTTTGTTTTACAATAAGTTTATTTCATGCCTGTACATGTTTCGAGCACCATGTGCTCATCAACAGGAGGTCAAAATATTATTATACAGCTTCTGGTATCATCACAACTATAGGTGGCCGTCTCGAGCACAGAGGCTGTATAATACAATTTTGACCTCCTGATGATGAGCACATGGTGCTCGAAACATGTACAGGCATGAAATAAACTTATTATAAAACAAAAATTTTGTGCATCAAGTTGATTAATTACTAAGATAAATATACTGAGATGCACGGTCAGCAAAACATCAGAATGTTTCTCAGTGTCGAATGGAAAGTAGCTGCCGACGTCAGTGTCGGTAACTACTTAAAACATTCGACACTGCAGAACATCACAGGTGACTTGAATCTTCAGCCACACCGCTGTAAGACTCTCGGCTCACACACCACGTGTTTCTGTATGTCTCTTCATTAGAGTAAACGGCACGAACTGAGAGTTAACGATCATGTTGAAAGTGGTTTAACTTGGAAAGCAACGCGTAAGTTTATGTTAAAATTTTCAAAAGAATTCCTCCAGTCTTCCGCGTCGGAAGTGCTGGTGGTGTCTTTGTAGTAGCTACAGTTGCGAGCAATTTCAGCCTAATAAGAGTGTGTGTGTGTGTGTTTGGGGGGGAGGGTATCCCACATGACCTGACATTTCACCGATTAGTTATAAAAACGTAATTTTTTTTAAAACTTAGTTTCGTCACACACACACAGAACACCACAGCATACATCATATATTTAACCGAGGCGTAAAATATGCTAGGGGTCTTGCTGTGGCTAAGTTGGATATTTTCCAACCCCTTATCTCGAAGTTTCTGGTTAGATTTCAGACCAGTATGTGTGGGATTTGTGGGGATAAAATAGTATTGGGACACGTTTCCCTCTGATTATTTCCCTCACCAGCATAAATTTTCATTACACTAATATTTCAGATTCATGCTTCATCCATCTACCACCGACGCTATATAATCTTAGCAACTGACAGTGTTTATAAATGAGGCACTAAAAGTCTTGCTTTTGAGATAGGGATTAATACAATAGAATTACCTCAGAGTATTTGGAGCTGTGTTAAAACATTCCAAACTCCGCTTTGCTCTTTGAAGATTTAGTTCGTCCCTGTGCCCTTGTTTAGCTATACTTCTGCTCAAGGTTTTTGTTCCACTTTTTGAGGGGAACAAACAAAGCTTCAGTGTTTTCTAATCCGTGTACTTTTCCTCTCCAATGCAGGCGTAATGAATATTTAAAACAAATGGTTAGGGTAAGGTTTTCAGTGATAGCTGTGTAAAAATTAATTTTTTCATGTTAAGCTCAATAGAACCAATATTGGAATATTGCAGGTTTAGGAATGTTTACTTGTTCACTAAATGAAAATAGCAGCGAATAAAATTGTGAAGTTTTTGTGTTGCGAAATGCGAACGAATTCGTCGCTGCCTGAATATTTGGAAGTTAACGCATTTTGAAATCCATCAATAAAATTTGGAGTCTGTTAAAATGAATAAGTTATCCCAAATTGCGGGAAGCTTCGGGAGGCTTAATGTGTTACTATTTCTACCAATACTACTACTACTACTACTGCTGCTGCTGCTATTTCTTCTTCTTCTTCTTCTTCTTCTTCTTCTTCTTCTTCTTCTTCTAGTACTACTGGTAATGTCTGGCATAAAATTTTGGAGAAATTTGCGCTAATATCCTGGTTCGTATGTCATAAATTAAAAGGAACAATTATGCGTTGTTAATTAGTTAAAATCAATGTAGCAGAGTCCTTTAGGAAGCTAATAATCTCTCAGCTTGTCACAAAATTTCACGCCGTGCGTGGAAGCCAAGCGCCTATTCTTGTGTTCGAAAATGCGTGCTAGAGGTTCTATCCAATGCTACTCGAATCCTCTGTCATTTTAATAATATTTTCCCATCTATAACATGAAACGTTAGAGGCAGGAGGCAGGGAATATAAGTGTACTTATTGGAATATTGCCAAACGTTCTCGTCGTTAGTACGCAATTTATTTTTACGTGAATGTAGTTTGACTAGGTAATGTCTTTTCCTCCAATTTGAATTTTGCCACCTTCGAGGAAGGTTTCTTAGCTATATATATATATATAACGATTTTATGTTGCTTGTTCCTAATTAGGTATGAGTATATACATAGTGTTGATTTGTATATTTTAAGATTAACCTTCTTAGTATGCTCTGAAACAATTTCTGTGAAATTCTCTCGTATTTGTGATTTCGCCCAGTAAATAAACATCTTCAAGGTGTTGATGTTTTGCTGACCGTGCATTTCAGTATATTTATCTTAGTAATTAACCAACTTTATGCACAAAATTTTTGTTTTACAATAAGTTTATTTCGTAACCTCTACATGTTTCGAGCCCTATGTGCTCATCAACAGGAGGTCAAAATTGTATTACACAGCCTCTGATATTATCACACCTATAGATGGCCGTCTTGTGCACCTGTGGGTGTGATGATACCAGAGGCTGTGTAATGCAATTTTGACCTCCTGTTGATGAGCACATAGTGCTCGAAACATGTAGAGGCTACGAAATAAACTTATTTTAAAACAAAAATTTTGTACATCAAGTTGGTTAATTACTAAGATAAAACCTTCAAGGTGGTTTAGAAACTGACACATTTTTCATCCTTTATGTTCTTGGATCTTCTAAAAGCAATCGGGACGAAGAAACACTTGCTTCAGGCCATTCTGAATAAGAAATACAGAGAGAAATATTTTCATTAAGGAATGTACATGTTTACTTTTACCCATTTTAATTACCTCAAGCCTTTCATGGGGTGTATGTATAAAATTCAGTATCACGTATAAGACAGTTTACTGGATAAGACAGAAATGTTTGCCAGTTTTTTTCTTGAAGAAATTGTTTAAATTAATTGTAGTGTAGTTTATGATTTTTTTACTTTGAATATGCACATAACTAATTAAAGAAATATGTTGTTCTCCATATGCACATTTATAATAAAAGAAAGATATTTTTCTTAATTCAAAAAAAATTATTTCTTAAGCACAACTGATACATTTATGTGCAAGAGCAGTCCTGCGCAGTGTGTGTGTGTTTGTGTGTGTGTGTGTGTATGTGTGTGTGTGGTTGTGTTTGGGTGTGTGTGTCTGTGTGTGTGTGGCTGTTTGGGTGTGTGTGTGTGTGTGTATGTTTGTGTGTGTGTTTGTGTGGGGGGGTTGTGTTTGGGTGTGTGTGTATGTGTGTGTGTGTGTGTGTGTGGGGTTGTGTTTGGTTGTGTGTGTATGTGTGTGTCTGTGTGTGTGGTTGTGTTTGGGTGTATGCGTGTGTATGTGTCTGTGTGTGTGGTTGTGTTTGGGTGTGTTTGTGTGTGTGTATGTGTGTGTGTGTATATGTGTGTGTGGGAGGGGTGGGTTGTGTTTGGGTGTGTGTGTGGGGGGATTGTGTTTGGGTGTGTGTATGTGTGTGTCTGTTTGTGTGGTTGTGTTTGGGTGTATACGTGTGTATGTGTCTGTGTGTGTGGTTGTGTTTGGGTGTGTGTGTCTGTGTGTGTGTGTGTGTTTGTGGCTGTTTGGGTGTGTGTGTGTGTATGTGTGTGTGTGTCTGTGTGTGTGGTTTTGTTTGGGTGTGTGTGTGTGTGAATGTGTGTGTGTGTGTGTGGGGGGGGGTTGTGTTTGAGTGTGTGTGTATGTGTGTGTCTGTTTGTGTGGTTGTGTTTGGGTGTATGCGTGTGTATGTGTCTGTGTGTGTGTGTGTGGTTGTGTGTGGGTGTGTGTGAGTGTGTGTGAGTGTGTGGGTGTATGTGAGAGAGAGTGAGATTAACGGTGCAAACTGAATTGAAGGCAACAAGGTTGATTGCAAAGGGTGTTCAGTACTGAACCTCATCAAGTGTAGGTTCCGCGGGCTAGCCGATGCATGAAGATAGTTGAGACAAATCCAATTACATTTTTTTCTATTTTATTAATCCAGTTTTTCTCCCCGGCACCCCCACCCCTTATGCTTACCCCTTGAGGGATAATGTTTGCAGAAGAGTCTCTCTCTCTCTCACTCACTCACACTCTCTCTTTTCTCTCTTCTCTGAATTAGAGGTCATGGGGGACTGCAGCACACAGTACATGTCCGCATGAGTAGCAAAATGCCATTTACTTTCCGAGACGATGATCAAACACTTTTCATAGTATCTGTGGCGAAAGATATAGTCAGTTTCATCTCTCATGTCACGTAATGGCGCGACAGCAGCGCGGCGACTGTAGCCGATCATTTTCAGTACAGTTGTTTGTTAGGATTGCTGGCGTCAGTTAAGGACGGTTCATGGCAATGCGTTGTAAGTTAATCTGTCAACGTATATTCAGGACCGTTGGTGATAGGTTGGAGGGGAGAGATTTAAATGAGAAAACGTTAGGAGCTGACAACGGACGCTAGCAGTCCAGTAAGGAAGTCAGTCGCGTACGAGTG
>Ga0136643_10006504_pt1 | contig 16746 bp, 7 predicted proteins | sample TergutLab28metaG_FD_96883 | JGI IMG/M metagenome (GOLD analysis project Ga0136643, IMG submission 96883) | Labiotermes labralis P1 segment gut microbial communities from Petit-Saut dam, French Guiana - Lab288 P1 (version 3) (version 3) | ecosystem: Host-associated > Arthropoda: Insects >... | reverse complement strand
TTTTATAATAACTTTATTATATACCTCTACATTTTTCGAGCACTATGTGCTCATCATCAGGAGGTCAAAATTGTATTATACAGCATCTGGTATTATCACATCTCTAGGTGGCCGTCCGGTGCACAGGTTGAGAGAGGTCCTGTGCACGGGTCGGCCACTTACAGGTGTGACGATACCAGATGTTGTATAATACAATTTTGACCTCCTGATGATGAGCACATAGTGCTCGAAACATGTAGAGGTATATAATAAACATATTATAAAACAAGAATTTGTGCATTAAGTTGGTTAATTACTAAGATTTTACCCTATGACATACCTCGTTCAATTCATAAATTGGAAGATTCATTTATTTCATGAATTTGATATTTTCTGAAACTAAAATATTAACGTGGCAAGAAGAATTAGAACCTTTTAAAATCTATTTTTTATATTCGAATAACGTTCTATATCATTGGCATTATAAATAGTTATTATTTAAAATTTGAACACCTACATTTTAATCGTGATCTCCAAACCTTTGTTTAATTTGACGTTCTGGTGACTGTGCAGCGTGATAAATTCTTATAATAAAACCAATTAGAAGCACAAATTTCTCAAATTTATTTTTGGAATAAAACTCTACATGTTTCGGACAGTTCCTCTGTCCATCATCAGGAGTTTTACACTGTACACACAGCTTGCGAGCAGGATCAGGATGGAACGAGTTCCATCCTGATCCTGCTCGCAATCTGTCAGCAAATTCTGTATGACATATACCATTGCTGTGTGTACGGTGAAAAACTCCTGATGATGGACAGAGGAAATGTCCGAAACATGTAGAGTTTTATTCCAAAAATAAATTTGAGAAATTGGTGCATCTAGTTGGTTTTATTATAAGAAACTTTGTTTAATTTAAGGCATAAGTAGCGAAATCCGTAGTGCAAATTTTTATGATAAATTTGTGTCACGAACCGTACGGGTTATTAACAATTTCAGTGCGTTGCAATCGTAAACACATTTTAAATTTCAGTGTTATAAAGACTTCAGTGTTTTTTTAACTCTCAGAGTTTTTATAAACGCAGTAAAAAAATTTGTAATTATAAGGTTTATTATTTGTAATTTAGAATAATGAATAACACTAGATTGCAGTGTATGTACTGTCTAACACAACTATATGATGGTAGAGATATGTACACAATTTACTACATAATTAACAACTACATGTTTCCACACTTTACATTGGCCATTTTCAGGTTTAGAAATGTAAAAACTTAGTAAGTAGCTATACTGGACTTGTGTGGGTTGTATACAGTGGGGAGGTAAGAGGTGAAGTGGGTACGAGATCTTGCATGTGTTGTGTAGGATGGGTGGTGTGGGTACAGGGGTTCTGTTATTGTATGCTATTCTAGGTTAATGTAGTTGGATCTACCGTATCATCTTGTGTTTGTAGAGATTATATGTACATGTACACTTAGCTTATATATATACAGTGTGCAATTTTATATAAATATAGTATCTATAGTTATAGTGGGTTCATAGATCTAATCACTTTGTTATTATATTTACTATTATAATACATCAGGTTTGGTTTCCATAATTTGTCAGTTCAGTATCTGAAGTGAAACTATTATAGGATGGAATAAAATCGAGGTGGGTAAGGAAGCCCTTTTCAGCTTCTGTTAGAAGATATTTCTCAAAGTCCATTTTTCTTTAGGAAATACACACTGATTCTAAACACGGTTTTAATTAAACTCAATTTATCATATGAGTAGTATAGTAGATTAGTAGATTAGCTATAAACCAAACAACACTGCAGTTTTTATGATTTACGAACAAATGTGTCTATATTTCTTAACCCACAGGTTTTGATGTGCATTTAAATACAGTCTTTAGTCTTACATCCGATCCAATAGACAACGTAATTTTAAAGGAGTTTAAACTTGTATTGCTTAGATGTGTCGAGGAGTGACGAGGTAACGGGGGAATGGAGGAGACTACATAACGAGGAGCTAAATGATTTGTACTCCTCACCCAATATTGTGCGGGTGATAAAATCAAGAAGAATGAGATGGGCTGGGCATGTGGCTCGTATGGGTGAGGAAAGGTGGTATATAGGGTCTTGCTGGGGAAACCGGAGGGAAGGAGACCACTGGGGGGACCTAGGCGTTGATGGGTGGATAATATTAGGACGGATCTCCAGGAGGTGGGATGTGGGTTTATGGACTGGATTGGGCTGACCCAGGAGAGAGACAGTTGGCGGACGATTGTGAGTGCGGTAATGAACCTTCGGGTTCCGTGAAATGCGGGGAATTTCTTGACTAGCTGCAAACCTGTTAGCTTCTCAAGAAGGACTCTGCACCATGGAGTAAGTAAGTGAGTAAGTAAGTAAGTATTCCTTAGATGTGAACAAAAGATACCGCAAAGTTGTTTACAGAATTTTTCTCTTTGGTTTTTACAGACTAAACCATGCATGTCTTGGTTCTTCAATAGTTTTTCTGATCATCGTTTATACTAAATGGACATATGTAAATAATAATGAAAATGGAAACCTGGCTGTTACAACAGTGCTGGGAAAAATAATCTATAAAAATGAAATGAAATCCTCCCATATTTGAAAAGTGGGACGAAACTGTGTTTTATCTAACAAGTGCGGAAGGATGTGCAAAAACTAAACTAATACGTGTTTACGTTCTTGGCGTCAAGTTTGTTTTAGAATTCGCTGTGTTAGATACTGGTGCCTAAGCCCACTGAAAGAAAAATGTCATGTTTGTATGTGACAGTTCGAAGAGAAAAATGAAACTGAAAGAAATCTTCCCTTTTTGCTTCTAGTCCAGAGAAAGTGAGGATGTATGCAACTTAAACAGAGAAATCCGAAATGTTTGTTGGGTCTGCTTTACCAACAAATTGCCTGTTTCTTTCTTCTCAGGGACAGCTGTTGGATTACAACGAGTCTGCTGGTGTTCTGCCGGACGGAGAAAAGCTGACGTTGCAACGTGTCCTGAAGGAGTCGGCTGGGGAATATTCCTGTTCTGCTGTGAACAGAGAAGGGGAAACTCGGAGCAGCTCAGTCGTTTTGAAGGTTCAGTGTAAGTGGTTCACTTTTATTTTTCAAGGACCAGTAATTAACTGAGATACATTAAAGGCATTTAGTACTTGCAGGTACTATTTACCTAAAGATTAATTTCAATGTTAATGTATTTTGACATACCCTGACTCGAGCCGGATATATACAAGTATAGTGCTGACTGTGCTCTTCTCCAGTGATTGGCAGATCTTTTGAGTTCACGATAATTTAAAAAAAAATAGTTTCAAATTCATATAGAGCTGTATATAGTGTACGGTTTACATTCGTAACGACCGAGACCTTTGGTCTCCAAGTGCAACGTAGACCTCCTGTATCTAGATTAACCTTTTGGCGCAGGAATTATTTTTTTAATTTTAGCACATCCTGTATATAAAATGTGAATAATACAGGAAAAATACGTTAGAATTATGAAACAAACTGCATTTTGAAGAGAAAAAAGGAGAGTATATACCACGTTTAAAATATTCAGTACTTATATTTGTTGAATAAATATATAAAATGCAACTTTAGAAGTTAGCGGTGCGGTACGACCACTATAGTTGACGTTAGGCGTCTAAAGGTTAACTGAGTTCTATGCAGTACTAAAAAATTGCGTTCTTCTGGGCTATTACGCAGCGTGTAGTGGTAATACCTTACCGACGTTTAAGGACAACCTATCAATCTCATTTTCTACTTGGCTTCTGAAGACGAGAACAATATATTGTCCCGAAATGCCACTATACGCTGCGTAATAGCCCAGAAGAACGCAGTTTCCCTCTACGTAGCGGCGGAAGCCTGAAATCTCCGTTCAGGACTGTACAAGGAAACAAGTTAATATTTCTGTCGGAATGGCGTGAATTTCCTTTGGCGTCTTGCCTTGCAGAAAAAAGAAATGTTGATGATAGCTCGCGTCTCGATGTTGTTGAAATCGTGCGCGTCCCTGACATGCTTCCGAGCTTGTTTCCGTCCTGGTCGGGCTAAGGACTTATCAGCACCCCGGTACGATACGAGATTCTCTGACATGAATATGGATACTGTACACGGTTATTAGTCTCACATTATACAGGATTATTCGAAATGATTGTCGGGGTTTTAACAACTTGTCATATACAGGGTTATTCGAAATGATTGTCGGGGTTTTAACAACTTGTCATATACAGGGTTATTCGAAATGATTGTCGGGGTTTTAACAACTTGTCATATACAATACACTTGAGATAGGGGTGTATGTATTTTTTATTTAACCTTTATCCGAACAACACTCCAATTTTTCGTTACATACCTTACAGGTGCTCTATATATGCACCCTTTGTGATTCTACAAACATCAACATGATAATCGAGTTCGTTCCAAACTGTTTGTAGCATGTCAGCGGTGATGATTTGAATGGCGGTTCTGATTCGTACCTTCAGTTCCGGGATACTTGCGGGAAGAGGAGGAACATAAACCTGATCCTTGACATAACCCCATAGAAAGAAATCACATGGGGTTGCATCTGGAGAGCGAGGTGGCAGTTGTTAAAACCCCGACAATCATTTCGAATAACCCTGTATACTGCTTAATACTTTTCTCTTATATTATGCGTAAGAATTTATCACTCATATAAGGAAAATGATTATTCATTACCTCTGACTTTTCGACTGGGCATCGTGGCTAAAACAATGGTTTATTTTTCTATTTATAGAGAATGTACAGTTTTTAACGATATTAAAATGGCAGAAGCGTTAAACTGGTCACTGATACTTACATTAGTGATTATGTATTTGTGTAATGCTACCTTCTTGTTACCTATATCCGTTCTCGACATACTATCAAAACAGTTGTACTTATTATACCGCATTATTTGAGGCATTGAAGGCATTTTGATAAAACAAATGAGGGAAGTGGAATCACATTATCCGGAGAAATAAAGGATATTTTCGGAAAAGTTAATACTTTTTATCGATATACAGTAAACCACGTGTAGCTCCTATTACATCGTATCTTCTCCTCAGCATGGTCACGATATCAAATTCTTTCACTACCTTACCTTCTGCTTCTAATTATCCTGTCTTTTACTTTTGATTTTCCTTGTCTTTTCTATTATAATTCCTACTTTCTTTTCTTTCGGTCGACATCATAATCTTCGTTATTTTTCACTATTACGACAGATCTTATGAAAGTAATTGTCGCAGTTGGGAAAGCTCTTCACAATCTTTCCCGAAATCTGTTGTCTGAATTTATATCTGTCACTAAAATTGTCATACCGGGATACTAAACACCCGTATTTCGTGTTTAAATTATCACATAACTGTAACTGATTGATATATGTGTTATGTGTTTTATATATATATATATATATATATATTATATGTGTGGGCCGGGTAGCTCAGTCGGTATAGCGACTGAATACGGGCTGGACGGGCCGGGATCGAATCCTGGTGGGGACGAGATATTCCGCCCGTCCAGACCGGCCCTGGGGCCCACCCAGCCTCCTATACAATGGCTTTTGGGTCTTTCCCTGGGGTAAATTGCGGCCGGGGCGTGCTGCTGACCACTCACCCCTTCTAGTGCCGCGGTCATGGAAGAGTAGAGCTATACCTCTACCCACCCTCTGGGCCACACCGGGCCTGTAACGGGATAACTTTACCTTTATACATATCACGTGTGTTATAATTTTAATTATGTCGTTCATGTATTTCCTTACAATTCACAGCCAAGTAACATACGGTGCTGGAACACAAATCATTTACACCAGGAATAAATTACTCTATTTCTAACACTGAAGTTTTCTTTAGCCTTCCAATTTCTGTCTTGGTTCTTTTCTCACCCTCTTTGGGCTTGCCTTTTAAAGGTTTATTAACATTTTGGCGCCGGAATTATTTTTTTAAATTTTAGCACATTCTGTATATAAAAAGTGAATAATACAGGAACCAAATATGTTAGAAATATGAATCAAACTGCATTTTTAAGATTAAAAAAAACGGAGAATATATACCATGTTTAAAATATTCTTTACCTATATTTGTTGAATAGATATATAAAATGGAACTTTAGAGGTTAGCGGTGCGGTACGACCACTATAGTTGACATTAGGCGTCAAAAGGCAAAATCATACTTCCTCTTTTTTCGACTCCTTTGCAACACCTAAAAAGATGACGTAATATTATAGCCTATAAAACATTCGTAATATATATGTCCTCTAATTTCACAGTGTGTATCCCACATGTACTCAGCCCCTCTATATTATAAATTATTCGTATAGTTTTATTGTCGACAATTTTTACAACCCCTAACGAAGAAAAACTCAACGCACTCTTTAAAAATCTACACTCGAAATTTGTTTTCTTTTCATAATGGATAATAATTCTAATCACAATAAACATCATCAAATATACACACTCTGAATAAAATTGTGGGACGTAAAGAAATGTAAATTAAGAAGATATTAATATTTAGACATTACATTTCTAATTACTTGTTCTTGAAGAATTTAAAACGCTACAAAAAGACATCCGTAATTAGAGGAAATGGGATAGGATTAAAACATATGGAAATGAGTCCGTCATACTGCAAAACCAAGTGCTCTTGATGTGTTATATATATATATTTAGAATTATTTTAACGACTTCAGAGACAAGCAGATGGTGCACAGTACCAGTGGTCTCCGCACGAGCGTCTGACAGTATTCTGCATGAGAAATATTCCTACAAGGTCCACAATCTCTAAAAACAGGAAGGATAGAGTGAGAAAGAGAGATGGTTTAAAAAAATTACATGCCCATTTCTCATTCTGCACACTTTGTCACTAAATCTGAGCCATAAATTACCAGGACCACTCAACCCCCAAGCCTGCTCTTCCTCGAATTCACGAATGGAGAGAGCAGAACAGAAAATTCTGTGGAGGATTTCGTGTGATTTTTTTAGCGTTAAGGGAGAAATAATATATATATATATATATATATATATATATACGTTAGTACATACATACATACATTCATACACAATAACAGTTCTAGTGTGGCGGTAAAATGAAATTTGAAGAAAAATATAGATATATTTATGGAAGATATTACAGCACAGACTGGATTCTTATATACTCCTCTAGTACAAATCGCTTCTTAAAAGCGTTATCACATGAATTTAGGGGTCTTATTTGACAGTTCCAATTTCTTCTTCTATTAAATCCTCTAGAAGTCCATAAATATAAGTATCATAGCCGTTTTATTTTTTGTTACGTTACGTAAATTCTGTACCGCAAATATTCGTCATGCAGTGTTCATTGTAAGTCTTCCTTATATACAAATCTGTTTTTCATTTAAGGAAGTGGAGGAAACGGAGTGAATTAAACATTTTCAAGTCCCTTCACTTCTGATTATTCTACACAGACTTACTGAGCCGTCTGTACCTAACTGTAATTGTCATATTTTATTTCGCATTTACTTACAGTTTATTTCAAAGTAATTGCAAATCAAAAGTCATCACGGAGTTGTGATTTCTGTTTCTGAGGAATTATTGGGGCCGAACTCTAAAATTTACCTTCCTGTTTGAGTATCACTTTGGACGATCTAAGCGGCCGCTTGCTTGCTGGGATTGGGGGTTCGAATACCGCCGGAGGCATGGATGTTCGTTTGTTCTGAGTGTTGTGTGTTTGTCAGGCAGAGGTCTCTCCGGCGAGCCGATCACTCGTCGTGAGGAGTCTACCGACTGTGTTACGTCTTTGATGCGACCTAGAAACCTCAGAATGGGGCCATGACCCGCGTTGGGCCAAAGCCCCACAGGGAATATATATATATATATATATATTTGTGTGTGTGTGTGTGGGCCCGGTAGCTCAGTGGGAATAGCGACTGACTACGGGATTTACGGTCCGGGATCGAAGCCCGGTGGGGACGAAATTTTCCGCCCGTCTCAGACTGGCCCTGTGGCCCACCCAGCCTCCTATAAAATGGGTACCGGGTCTTTCCCGGGGGTGAAGTGAGGCCGAGGCGTGCTGCTGACCACTCACCCCTTTCTAGTACCGCGGTCATGGAAGAGTAGAGCTATACCTCTACCTACCCTCTGGGCAACACCGAGCCTGTAACGGGATCACTTTAACTTTTTACCTTATATATATATATATATGTGTGTGTGTGTGTGTGTGTGTGTGTGTATGTGTGTGTGTGTGTGTTTCATTTAGTGGCGGTACTATTGTTTCATTTAATTGAGTTGTCGAGATTATAAAACGGAGTTTTTCATGCTGTTTACTTTTTTGGAAAACCTTAAATACTTTCACTCGTTCGTCTGCAGTTGACCTCGTGACGCAAATTTTCTGTGACAGAGTTTTTCATATTTACATGTCTAGCACAAACCTAATCAGTTGTATCAGTAACGCACATTTAGGAATTATTGTGTAAGTGTCGACATATCCCTTTTTAATCTCAAGAGGGAACGTGTCTAAATGCGTACCAGACATACGGGGATATGTGTTTGTTGTCATTGTGCATTATTAATAACACCTTACAAATAACAAGAATTCAAAAACACTTGGCGGTGTCTGAGTGACTGGGAGTGTCCCTCTACAAACTGTCCACCATATTAGGTGCATTTCCCGTTTCCTCATACCTGATGACGGAAGCACTGTCCGCTTACGAAACGTTGTGCTACAGTTACACATTGGACGGTGGACCAAGTCGAAATGGAGAGAGTTTCTGAATATCATAACATACACAGCCAACTGGGGGCAACAATAATAGTTTTATTAATAATTTCGATCAGCTCAACATGTTTCGGGCGATAATTTCACCCATCCTCAGGAGCACTAGACTGTGTTTACAGCTTGTGGTATAATGCACCGACGATGCTGCCTGCTGGTGACAAGAATGTTGTCACCAGCAAGCACCATCGTCGGTGTATTATACCACAAGCTGTAAACACAGTCTAGTGCTCCTGAGGATAGGCGAAATTATCGCCCGAAACATGTTGAGCTGATTGAAATTATTAATAAAATTATTATTGTTATGTTTAGTTGGCTGTTTATATTATTGTATCCATGATGCACGGTCACACAAACATTAAATTTCTGAATATCATCCTCCACGGGGGCTCCTAAGACTTATGGATACTCAGTATGAATTGTTGCATGTCACAACTCTTGAGTCTGAAGTTTTTTTTTAAATGGTTCCTTTATGTTTTGAAAATTTGTGCACTTCACTTATTTATCATCGTCAAAACCCTATACAATTAAACAGCCAGTGCGTATGAACAAAAACGTCTTCTTTTATTGGGAGTGTAATTTTACAGGACACAAAATACTGCATATTTCTAAGTCAGTACTGGTATTACCTTTCATTCCACTGATACGGATTTTTAAAGCCACTGACAGGTTTTGCTAATAGTGGGACATGAAACATTTCCCTTCTCAATATTCCACAATTCGCGCTCAAAATATCCCGAATATCAGTTTTCAAATGCACTACTAATCTATTAACAGGAGTGTTAGAGTAATCTTTTTAGTCATTAGGGCTGTCATTAAATATAATAACTACATAGTTCTCGTTAAAAATTTTTATAAGCTGAAAATCAGCGAAGTTCTCTTCCTAAACCTACAGAAAGCTGCGCATAAGTTGAATCAAATAATAACAGACTATGTTTTAACTATATAAGTACAGAAAACAAAATCGATGTCATTTAAAGGGCGAGATCCAGTGAGAACTAAAATTGTAATAGATAATAAAATTACAGAACAAGTAAATTTGTTTAAATATTTAGGAAATATGATACCTTATGAAGGAGAATTGGAAAGGAGAATTAGACATTGGTAAAAAATTAAATAACTTTTTGAAAATTACGGGTATTTTGAATAATTTGTTTAGACCACAAACAACCCTTCACAAAACAAGAATAAAACTACACATTACACTGGCCCTTCCAGTCTTGTTATATGGCAGCGAAATTTGGACTATTGAAGCAAGTGACGCCAGTAGAATAACAGCAGCAGAGATGAAATACATGAGAAGAACAACAGGATATACTTGGGACAGATTACAAAACAAACGAACAAATTGTAAAGGAGCTAAAAATAACAACAACTTTGGACAAATTACTGGAATACAAGAGAAGCTGGATACAACATGTAAATAGAATGTCTCGAAATAGATTACCTAGGGTTATGAATCACTACTCCCCAACTGGCAGAAGGAATTATGGTAGACCTTTGAAGAGATTTCTGGATACGTGAGACCGGAACAGTTCAACAAGTGGTCCAACTCCATGAAAGATATATGATGATGAATATGCCTTTAGGATTACACTCAAAGAGTGGACAATTTACAATACATATGGTTGAGTGCAGTTTTTTCTCTTTTTTTAAGAATTAATGACACTGTATTCGTCCTGACGGAGGAAGATTATCGGTGTTTATAAACTGAAGCGATAACATAACCAACAACACAAAAGGCAGGAATCTCGATTCGTGACGGATTCCGTGCAGTAGTGCTCTCCAGCCTGTGTAACCTTCTGCGCCATTGGCTCATAACATTTAATGGTACTCCTACAGAATGTGTAGGTCGCCTAGAACTATAAGATGCCGAATTCTATGAAATGGCTTCTCATGTAGCAACTATCTCGTAGATCCATCAAGACAATGTTCAGTGAATCTCCCATTCAATAGAATCTCAACTCTACTCAACAGACGGGACCGGAATCGGCTTTAGAGCTAACCCACTTTTATTCTGTCTCATTAACTTTGACAAAGGGCTCACGAAAATTCTCCTGATTCCTAATTTTGTGGTCCATCCCCGTTCTTCAGAACCAGATCAAAGTTTCCAAAGATTGGATCACAACCCAACTGAAGGTAATCAAGGGGGATGTAGTATTTTTTGTGCTTGCATGTGTGTGTGTGTGTGATTGGAATACCATTTATCCCCGTCGTGCTTGGATACGCCTGTCGTTTCCTTAGGGTAAATCTCATTTGTTTCACACAGCACTAAGTTAAACATGCCTCGTTTGCAGGATGGAAAATGTAACTGATATTTTAGACCGTGCTATATCTATGCTTGCAACGAGGTACTTTTGGTAAAAAAGTGTTTATGTTACATGTTTTAACATTTTTACGTTGTTAGGTTAAATGTACTCTTAGGGCTGAAGAAGTACAAACCTTACGACCTTAAAAGACAGTGTGCTTGAAGCAGGGCAGTTTATGTGGGGAAGTGCTTGCACGTCCAGTGCTTTCTGTGAATCGAAACGTTCTTGTGAATAAGAGAGAACTGACTCCATTATGTACGCATAAAGAATACATGTCAATAATATACGCAATAGAGAATTGCCTTACTTTTTCTGTCACTCTCTACCATTTTTTAATGTGAAAAATTTTACAGTTCAAAAAAAATAGTTCTAGGCTTCGAAGCTACTGACTACACTGCACCAAGATTGTTTTCAAAACTAAGAAGAAGCTGTGGAATAATCATAAAATTAGTAAACCGTGGGGTTGTGAATCACTCGAGTTATCATTATTAAAATTTACTGTAACAACATAAAGATTTTTATTAGTATTAGTAATCAGTGCAATTACTTGAATAGAAGAAAAATAACACCATTCTTATAGTAAGCCTTACTGCGATTAACCCTTAGCCTACTAACGTAGAAAATATGGTGAGCTTCTAGTAATTCTAGCAATTTTAACGTGTACTATTTGGTGACTTACGTTTGGCAACATTGACAGCCCTCTCTTTTAATTGTCTGCACAATGCCTCAACACTGAATCAATCATGAAAAGTGTCCTGTGTCATATTTGTGTGTAAACACTTAGTTCAGGTTTTTTTTTCGAAAAGGATGCGTAAAATTTAAATACCCCGCAGAATAATTCAGCGAGCTGGGACTTAAAGATGGGATTTAACTCGTCTTCTAATGGGTTAAATGCGTTTTCGAAAATATTATTACGAGTTTTACTGGAATTTATAAAACTCAATAACATTTTTTCAATTAAAAAATGGACAAAGTTAACTCATGTTTTAAGTAAGAAGAATTTGGTTGAATCAAAGATTGTCTCTGAATACAAATTGCTTGTGATCTTCGTACTGTTTCCTCTTTATTTCTTATCTAAAATCTATGTCAAGAATTCTTACAGTTTTAACCCTTTAAACGCCGAGTTAAATCCCATCTGCCATCTGCTAGCATTATAAGGAGCTCACCATATTCTCCACGTTAGCAGGATAAGGGTTAAATAAAATTTCAAATCACCTTTAGACCATTGACGCTTTGTATTATGGTTAATCAAGAGCCTTTTACTGTGTGTCTTCAGCAGAAAGATGGTCTTTCTCCAACATTTCGCTGAGATGAAGTAAACGTAAAAGTGTGTTAATCTTCACTACTTTCACCCTCATCTTGAGGTTCTTCAGCAGTTGATATTACTCATCATTCTGCAAATAATGACGTCCAGATGACATAATTTGTCTCCTTACAAATGTTACTGTACATATTTACAGTAAAGTATTACAGCACACCGATGCAAGAAAGTCACTTTAAAAAAATAAGAAACACAACAGAAATTGTGGGGTTTCACACGCAAGGGGCTACTGAAAATACGCTGCTTAACCTTTAGACGCCTAATGTCAACTATAGTGGTCGTACCGCAACGCTAACCTCTAAAGTTGCATTTTATGTATTTATTCAACAAATATAGGTACAGAATATTTTAAACATGGTATATACTCTCCGGTTTTTTCTCTTCAGAATGCAGTTTGTTTCATAATTCTAAATTGTTTGGTTCCTGTATTATTCACAATTTATATACAGGGTGTGCTAAATTAGAAAAATAATTCCGGCGCCAAAAGGTTAATATGCCCCAACAACAACTCAGTGACCACTGAAGGTACACTGATCGACCTAATTCTAAGATAAATCTGCGAATGTGCACATAACGAATGACTTTTAAAAATGGTCGCCAGAGTTCCCATAATATCTTTCTGGAATTGATAAAACATGCTGACATTTAACCCTCCTATTTCGCAGTATGTAACAAAATAGGTTTCCGTAGTCTTCGAGATCGGTAGCGATAATTAACATGGAAAAGCTCTAAAACCTAAGAATAATACGAATCAGTGTGCAAACAGAAACGTAGGTAACCAAACTTTGCGTTAATTCTAGCTGACAGAATAGAGGGTCTCTATGAAACGTGATGTGCTTTCCTATCTCTAACAGCAGTTGACAGCTCTCAGAAGGCACCGGAGTGATATTAAACGAAAAGCCTAAGGATTAGCCGGTTGGACAGGCCAATCAAATCGTCACGCACCCACATTATATCCTACACAATATACTGCTTGTATTGCCACCGAGATCAACGTAACTGCATGTGCTAATGTTTCCATAGCTTCCCTTTTACAAGGCCCTTCCTACGCAGTTTTAGAAGAATTGTCCAATATTCCTCACTCCCCTTGGACCATGTGTTTCCCTCGGTAGCAGTTGGTAGGCTGTCAAAAGGGAGAGAAAGAACTGTGCATCAAGGAATAATGAAAGTCCAATTTGAGAGAGGCGTAGCGGTTTGGGTGGATTAATTGATACTTAACGTATCGTGATCTTGTAACGACAACAAACGTGCTGCTCCTGAGACGAAGATATTTTCATAAAATTGCGCTAGAAATTGGAAGCAAATTAGAGGTATTCTGTACTGAAATTCGCATTGGATGGCTGAAGATAAACTTAGAAATTGCCAGTCGTATATCAACATTCACATTGACTTCAAGGTGTAAGGTTTCTGTCTTGAAAATATTTAACCTGATAATTGATGTCAAGGATTCTGCTCCTTGGAGTAAGTAAGTAAGTAAGTGAAGTAAGTAAAGTAAGTAAGTAAATAAGAAAGAAGGTTAGTAAATAAGTAAGTAAGTAAGGAAATAAATAAGAAAGTAAATAAGAAAGTAGGTAAGTAAATAAGTAAGGAAGTAAGAATGTAAGTAAATAACAAATTAAGTAAGTAAATAAGCAAGAAAGTAGGTAAGTAAATAAGTAAGTAGGGAAGTAAGGAGGTAAGTAAGAAAGTAAATAAGTAAATAATTAAGAGAGTAGGTAAGTAAATAAGTAAGTAAGGAAGGAAGGAAGGAAGTAAGAAAGTAAGTAAGTAAGTAACAAAGTAAATAAGTAAGAAAGTAGGTAAGTAAATAAGTAAGGAAGGAAGTAAGTAAGTAAATAAGTAAGAAATTAGGTAAGTAAGTAAACAAGTAAGTAATCAAGCAAGCAAACAAGAAAGTAAATAAGTCAGTAAGTAACTGAAGTCATTGGCAGTTTAAATAAAAGTCTTTCCTTTACCGCTTGCTTACTTTAATTTAAATTTCAAACCGACTGTAACAAGAAAGTATTAACCCAAAAAGACGTCATAACATTATTACATCAGTTACTTTAGGGTTGACGATGCTTCGACATTCCGTGCCTTCTTTCTTAATTTTACCTTTTCCATTTTTTTTTTTTTTGCGAAAACATGACTTAAATTAATGTCGTCTTTAAACTTGCAAGAATCTTTCGCAAGATGTCGCCTGCAGTCAAGCATATTTATACAGCTTGTGTCGTTCTTTCGGCACGTTCTTTTTGTCAGTGTGTGTTCCAACTTTTAAACTTCGACTCTTCAACTATCTTAGAGATAAGAAACAATTTTTATTATCTTCCTTGTAAAGTTGCGTGCATTGTATTTCATCAACTTTTTAATATAGAAGTGGAACACGCAAATTTATTACATTCTTTGCTAATCTACTGTGATTTGTGTTTAATTTCACTGCATATACAAAGAATGTTAAACAGCAAGAAGAACTGAGTAACAGATGACTTAGTAATTTTTATTTATACTTTCAAATATTACATTAGAAACTTGATGTTTAATTGGGATGCCTGAAACGCAGACGGTTTAAAAGACAACTTAAAATTTTGAAGAACTTAACTGCAATTACGGGAAAGGTTTTGACCTAATTAAATTCTCGAAATATTTCGGAAATATTGTTATATATATATTGTAACCGATCATTTTTAGTATAGTTGTTTATTAGGATTGCTGGCGTCAGTTATGAAAGGTTCATGGCCATGCGTTGTACGTCAATCTGTCAACGTATATTCAGGACAGTTGGTGATAGGTAGGAGGGGAGAGATTTAAACGCAGAAACGGTTAGAAGCTGATAACGGACGCTAGCAGTCCAGTAAGGAAGTCAGTCGCGTACGGGAGGTGTGAGTGAGGGAGTACAGAGAAGTGACTGTGTTATTTTAATAAAATATGATTTATTTGTTTAACTTTATACAGCAACACCAGCCAGCAGCAACATCGGTGGACATTACCAGAAGCTGTAATTTCAGTAATATGCTCATGACTATGTGCGAAAACATCGCTCGAAACATGTAGATCTGATTAAAGCAAATAAATCGGAATAGTTGCATCTTGTTGGTTATCGATTGTAATTGTACTGGTGACGTACGGAAAGACGAACATTAAAAAATCAAATAAAAAATAACCCACGTTTGTCTGTCATAACCGAATTTTTACCGAAATATACTTTCCAAATCCTTATCATTCTATCTAAAATATATGATGTATACAGAAGAAAAAAGGTTATTAAATAACCAAACAATAGATAGAAAAACCCGAATTTAGAAATCACTTTTTACTGGACACTTCAGTTCAACCAAATGAAAATATTTCTATTCGTCTCATTACCACAAAGAGAAAAATTTCCCCGGATTTTGAAAATTAAAAAACACTAACATTTCCTAACAGTGAAAAGCGGTTAACACCTGCGAATACAAACCGGAGGTAACCGGTTTATTCCAAATAAAACTTTGGCCATAAACTTGACTACAGCAATAATATGCAAACTCGGATGCCCAGGAGGTGGGAAGGCAACTGTATAAAATGGAATGGCGCCCGTGTGAGTTATATTGGCGTCATTTCAAGACTCCTTTCCGCTTGTTCTTGGGATAGAGGGGGTTAAGGAAGATTGCGTTGCTGCCTAACATAGTTGCCAGCGGAGACTGCTAAAGTTAGGTGAACAAAGTTTGTACTTCTCTTTGTCATAGCATCTGGCAATTGTTGCGGCGTTTAACGCTAGAAATTACAGCTTTTATGCTGTCAAAATGAACTTTTGTGACATAGATTTTAATCAGAGGGATGCGAGTCCAAATTTATAGTTTATTTTCTACACAAAATATCTGATGTGATGGATACGCTCTGGCTTAATCTCAGAAGAGTCTGCGTAATTAATTAGGGTTTAGAAAATATTTAAACAAATTTATAACAAATTTTGGTTTGATTTTTAAAAATTTCGGACGGTATGATACACGCTGATAAAAGTAATTTGAAAAATAAATTTAAATTTCGTAAAATTGTACAGAATTGTAATTTTTCACTTGCTGTTTGATTATCCTTCCCGTCAACCCATGTTAGAAACATAATTATTGAAAACTATATTTAAAATTTTAAATTAATTAATTGAATCCCTAATCTATTAGACAATGAATAATATAACAGTTATGGGTGTTAAAAAGTGGCCTTTCCTAGCGTTCCATTAATATTTTACCGACTTTGGTAGGCAAAAGCCAAATTTTTACCAAGTTTGCGGCAAAATTTCACACACACACACGCACACACAGGTTGTTCTTCCAGCTCTTTCATTGTCACTTTATCTCTAATCCGACGAACAGCTTGTGCACGTGCTCAGTTCAGCAGATGTAGATCGACGACTAATGCTCATAGCGAAACGGGACAAATGGCAG
>Ga0136643_10006503_pt1 | contig 16746 bp, 5 predicted proteins | sample TergutLab28metaG_FD_96883 | JGI IMG/M metagenome (GOLD analysis project Ga0136643, IMG submission 96883) | Labiotermes labralis P1 segment gut microbial communities from Petit-Saut dam, French Guiana - Lab288 P1 (version 3) (version 3) | ecosystem: Host-associated > Arthropoda: Insects >... | reverse complement strand
TTTGTTGAGTTATTTCATGGGTTGTATTGCTCTGGTTCGATGTGTGTTGGTGTTACGTTGTGGTTTGGCTGGGGTGGTGTGGTATCCGGATGCAGGCTGAAGCACTAGTGCTTCAGCCTGCATGCAATGAAATAAAAAAGCAAGTAACATCAAATTTGTCTCTCTTTATTCAACTGTCAAGATGATGCACGGTCCAATAAACATAAGATTTACAATTCGACACTTGTTTTGAATATCATAAGAAATACTTTATCGGATATATTTATATTTCCTTTCTTTCTTTCTTTTCTTTTGGTTTTGTTTCTAATATTTCTTTCCTTTTTTCCCTTATTTTTTCCATGCCTTTCATTTTCTGTGCTATTTCCAGTTGTTTTCCCCGTCCTTCCTACATGTAATTTGTGATACGCTAAGACAGTGAACTGTGTTAAGACTCAGTACTTTATCCGTCATATGCTATAATTCGGATCACAGAATTACCACCTCTGTAAGTAAATGAAACTGCACGTTTCCACGCAAAAGACGCGATATATGTATTTCAAATAAAGGATTTATTATCGTTTATACAGACTTCCATATCTGCGATTTTATGTCAAACTTGAAAGCCGTTAGATTTATTCAGGAATTGTGACTGGGTTAGTTTTCTCGTATGTGGCAAGTTTTCCTGTAATACTGGACGAAATTTAATTGGAGGGTGTTTAGTGTTTAGGAAAAGAATAATTTAGTTGATTTAAATTTGTTTTGTTTGTTCAGTGCTCTTATCATCCTTTAACTTTAGTGTATAATCCACAATGTTTGCAGGCGAGTGGCTGCTGATTCTGGTTCACTTGACTAAGTACCTGGGATACAACAACGTTGAAGGCAACTTCACCTTCAGCTTGTCAGATATTAGTCTCGAGTCCCTGTACCTCAAGAACGTGCACTATCACTTGCTAGCAGCATGTATTACGTCTTATGGCATGTACTTTTTCATTGGCGGTTTCATCCATGTGAGTTGTCAAGCTTTTAGTGGGTTATGTCTCAGAATAAAGAGTGTTAATTAATAATATATTTCATGAAATGAGAAGATTTGAAGGGAAAATTTATTGAATTCATTATACAACAAGGATTCAGAAATTTCTTAGGCACCTATTACCAAAACACAGTAGTCCTTGCAACATGACATATAATGTTCAAATTTCTGAGTCTTCAAGAATATTTGATAACATGTTAGCCAATTTAAAATCTGAGGTAAAAAAATGACAATAATACAAACAATATTATTAAAATAATTCAAAATAACTATTTAAATATTCAAGTGAAAACTCAGTACTATGGCCATAATGGGAACAGCAAACATCTGGAACTACTGGTCAAGGCAGCACCTAATTGGTTTAAAATACATTTTTCATGACGCTATTATATGATGAAGCTCTGGAACATTTTAGCCCCTGGCTAATAGGCAGGTTGTCCCGTAATTTCGGGTGGAAATAAGATTAAACAATAATATAATATAATTATAATTTTACTTATTTGAAGTACTTGTAAGCTTCACTTATCTTCAATTTATCACCAGTTTAGTTAAATAAATGGATATTTAACAGTCTTCATGAAACAAACGATTCTATGTGCATGTGTAACTAATAGTATATACGATGTTAGTGTAGGGATTTATACACGCAGATTCCTTCTGCTTATTCTAAGGAAGTGTTTGTTAAACCATGTGAGTGTCTCGATTAAGAGCTTCCCTTTACGTTTCTACAGTGGTATTACTACGTCAGGCAGAGAGACAAGGCCGAAGAGTGGAAGTGCCAACCCAACAAATGGCTGCCACCAGATCTAGAGCGCCACGAAATCATGCTGGGATCTCTCAGCCTTGTATTTACCAGCGCGATAAGCGCCTTGCTAACATGTTACCTTAGTAATGGCGGGTGGTCCACAGTCTACTATGAATTCGACGAGTATACATGGATTTGGTGGTTTCTTCAATGGCCAGTCATATTCATTTACCAGGTACGGAACTGTAACAGGGGTGATACAAACAAGCTAACCAACAATTCCAAACTCGCTCACGGCCAGGCGTAACGATTAATACAAGTATTTCCCATCAGAACTCGCAAAGCATACGTTCTTGTTACACTCTCCTACAAAATTGATGCAATATTTTTAACTTTGTTCACATTGTTTATTGCTGTAAATAGCTTCCAAGGCCAAATTATTTGTATTTTAAAGTTGGGAGATGTACCCTTAACGATGTGCCTTGTTGTCATATTTGTAATTAGTAATTTATCAACATAATTTGCTGCACCACATGCAGGTATTCTTAGGAAAAATTTTATTTTCAACTTTCACACCTGTAGATTTTATGCATCATGAGTTAACACTATGAAATAGAAAGTGTACATCAAGTGTTCTCACTCATTCCCCATTCTCTTAATTTGCTAACTACAACTACGCCACTTTACTAAATATTCTATACTTCTGTGAAATCCTATTACTAACCATATATTTTTTGTGGGCCTAAAATAACTTACGCCAACATCAGTTTCGCCTCAAAAATTGACGCGTGCGCCTTATTGTTCTTGTTGATTGTGTAAACTACAAATTAGCGAATTTTGGTGCGCTTCAGTGGCACATGTTTCATTCAAGTTACGTGGAAGACGGCCACCCTACTTCAAAAGCGGAATATAGAGACGCACATGTAGGTATACGGAAACAATATGGATGTTAATCGCATACGAATATTTCTAGGGTTTCCCTGGTCTATCTTTTTGTTAGAAACAACTCGACTGCAATAGACGGATAGTCGTTGAAATATATATTGGGGAAATTTAATAAAATATTTCGTACAAATTCAATCTTATTTAAAATTTGAAAAAAATAACAAACATATTATATGAAGGTATAAGAAAAGTTATGTTAATATCTTTATAGGTGATTCTTGAGTTCAGAATTTTTCAGAAAATATAATGTACAGATAATTGGAACATGAATTTTATGTTAAACCAATTTCTCTGTAAATCATACTTTACGAGACAATTGCAACTGACACGAAGGACTCGAAGAGGCCAAAGAAATAATAGGCATCTGAACATATTGTGGTTTTATGTAAGCGAAATGTCCAAGGCGGTTAATTAAGATGAAGGTACAGACATAAACCGACTTGCACTCCGATGTCCTATAACCGAGAAATTACATAACGAATTAACTTTCAATAAGCTATGATTTGTCGCACTTTACGTAAGATAAATGTAGTAAGCAATAAAGCAGCGAACAGTGTTTTTCTGATAAGTTATTCTCCCCCAAGTTGTTGGTAATTAACTGCAAAATTTGTGAAATGATTTTAAATTAGTTACAAAAATATTTCTTTTCAAAAAGGGTAAGTGCGATCATTAGACTTAGGAAAGTGCAAAATATGTCGAAAAATCAGAACGCAAACATTTGGATCCGCCATCTTATGTTTTGTTGGGCATAAAAATATCATGAATTGTGTGCCGTGAAGAATGGCACTTTGTTATAATAAGACACTCGTGTCTATTTCCTGTTACCAGCTTCGAAAGCTAGATCCAAAGGAACTCGTAAAATGTCAAGAGCTCAAACCAATGTAAACTCCTGGATGCGTGCGTGCATGCCTGTCTGTGTGTTTATGTGTGTGTGTAATTGCCATTAATTTATGTCTAACTCGTTGAATGACGTAATATTTTATATTAAGCAGTGAGTTAATAATTTGTGACAGACGGCTGAAATCTCTCCAGCATCAATCAACATTCTGTTATTTTCCCTCAGGATTATGTGACGTACTGGTTGCACCGCATCTACCATACACCGTTCCTCTACAAGCACTTCCACAAACTGCACCACAAATACAAACAGCCCACCGCCTTCTCCGTTACTGCAATTCATCCGGTGGAGATTGTACATATACAGCTAACACTTCTCATCCCCCTTTTTATCATACCTATTCACTTTGGTAAGTAAAATTTTGTGCAATGGTTTGTTCACGATCACTGCTGTAGATATCAATGAATACCATAGCACATGCTAGAGGACATTCTTCTTGCTCGCGCAATGACCAAGACTCTTGATTCTCCATTTGGTAGACGCCAGGTTGATACACTAGCTGCTGACGGCCTAAGATGTTTAAATCCTTGTAATAATTGGTATTTGTTATACAGTTATGTTGATAACTAGTAGACAAATACCAGTTGCTATGAATACAGTATCAAGACTCCTGATAGTGGACATTAAGTCTGTCCGAAACATGTAGAGTCCTTTACCAAAATAAAGTTGAGAAATAGTGCATCTTTTTGGCTTTTATTATAAGAATATATCACGATGCACAGTCGTCTGAATTGCAAATATGTTTAAATCCCTTTCTGGTTTTCCTCAGTTCCTTCAACTAAGTATCGGAATAGGGTTTTGACTACGGCAGCTTACAGATACAGCATTGTCAACTGGTCTTTCAGAACCATAATACCAGTGACGTAGTTACGGCCCCCCCAGCCTCTACGGCGCAGGAGCTCAAAAACCCACAGAATACAATTATTTATTGTGGGGGGTTTGGACTAGATTTCGTCCTTCTGACAGGAAGCAGTGTTCTGTATCCTCCTGTGAAATCTGGTGTACATTAATATTTACTATCGCGTTGTGGGCTGGGGGCTCGATCAGAGACGCGGTGGGAACACCAAGTTGTTAAGTACACCGTTGAGTTATGCGAAGCTCTGTAATTGCTACATGCGACATGAGCTGTTAAATGTGCGGAGAAATATTGATAGAACTAAGTCTAGTTGCACAAAGAAAGTGTGTCGCTAAACAGCTACATCAACTGGTCGTTTTCTGTCGCTCTAATTTGTCTCACAGTACAGAAGCTCGGATGCTGGCTGTGTTTCCGTCATCACGAGAAGTAAAATACCTAGTATGTTGGTTGCATTAGATGAGTGATGTGATTATGTAATTTAGACAATTACGTCTGGTTAATTAAAATGACCTACCTGAATTTGTTTACAAAGTTCCTGTACGGAGGAAACCACACTTTCACGCTAAATTTTGCATGAAAATATTTAAAGTGACGATTTGTAATACAGGCGGACCTCCGTATCCGCGGATTCAGTATCCACGGTTTACCGCGGCCCGAAAAAAAATTTGGAAAATTAGAGAAATAAACGGTTCATAAGTTTCAAAACGCCCGCCAAGCGAGAACTGGCCGTAATATGGTGAAATCCAGCATCCCAAACGCGCTCAGTACTTGACTCATTTTCCTTTGACCCCGTACCCACGCTTCCCCGAAAATTGCTACCATTCTGCTTCTACCGTTCTCGCTGTTGGAATTAGTTGCCGCGTTATCGCAGTGTTTGTGTTCAGAATGCAACAAGAAGAGTGGAGAAGTCGGTGAACACCCACAATAGGCTAAGATATTTCTTAACAAATAACATTTCCTTATTACAGTTTATGTACAGGTACGAACATATGATTTTCATTGTAAAATGTGTAATAATGAAACGTTTTTCATTGCTTATGCAGCGCTTTGATGGAAAAGCATGATTTTTATTGTTCTGTCATCCCTTAAAACTGTAGAGTACTGGTGCTGTATTTATTCATTTCTCTATCGTCTCTTAACAAATGGGCTGAAACTTCAGAATCCGCGACTTTCATACGTACGAGATAGAGAGATAGAGAGAGAGAAAGTTCACTACAAATGTACAATGTAGTGTACAGTACACTTTATTACTACTTTATTTAATGTTGGTAGCCTGACTGTGCGTAATTTATCAATTAAACGCTACCGTATTTATGTATGTTACACGAATATCACGTTATATCACGTTATATATAGCGTTCGGTATTATCCGCGGGTTCTCGTAACCGCGGTAGGTCTTGGAACGTATTACCTGCTGATACAGTGGTCCGCCTGTAATTAATATTATGGTGCAGATTCTTTAGGACTACCCCAATTGTCCTACCTCTGACATAAGCTAATGTCAGAAAGGACTTACCTTCTACTAGTTTTTGTTTCTGTGTTCGACATTTAACGTGCTTTTATAAACACGATTTGGGATACAAAACATTCTTTTAAATTAATCAAAAACGCCTCTGTACACCCTGCAGTACAAGCCGTAACAAGGAGCCTACAAACACTTTCTCACGTTCGATAAGAAAATTATAATAAATTTGTAACTCACTAATCATATGTCATGGTTTTAGGAGGTGCGTTTTGACTTTTTTTTTTTTTAACTTTTCAGTGCCACTTTCCGTGATAGAGCTATATACATATTACCACGGCATCATCGACCACTCTGGTGTAGACTTCAAAGCCTGCTGGTGGCAACCATGGCAGCCAGACGCTATATTTCATGATAATCATCACCAGTACTTTCATGTCAACTTCTCTTTCAACTGCGATATTTGGGACAAGGTTAGTTAAAACGCTGTCTTTTGTGAATTGACTGTGAAGTCTGTAGAAACAAAACACTTCGCCTTAATGAAAAAGCTAAGATGTTTGAGGAGAGAAAAATTTCAGAACATTTACTTATTGGACATGTAGACATAATGGGACACGCACAAAATTATGGCTTAAGGAAGTTTTACATTTTATCAATAAAGTAACGCAGTACTGATTAACTTGGAGCTGTGCAAATTAAATATTAAGTAAATTGCAAACACGTGTGTAATATTAAATACGTGTCAGATGTTTCATCTCCACAGCGTTTTTAATATATTATATGGATCACGAACATTGTTGGAAAAAAACAACCACAACCACAGCAGCAGTAGCAATAACATTCTCATTGTTGCTGCTGCTGCTACTACTATTATTATTTTATATTACTTATTATATCTGCTTATTATTAGAAAGGTGCTTGTTCAATTTATAGCAGACACACTAAAATTAATCAGGTAGCACTACACTAAATTTATGTACAAACTACAATAGCCTATATTCGAAATGACGATCTATTTGTAAAGGTAAGAAAAATAGGGACAATCTATGGCTGAACATATGGAAATGTTGATTACGTACTTAGAACTTCCTTAAAAAATATGAATACATGTTCAAAATAACATTATTATTTTGAGTGGGTAGGAAACCTGTAATACAAAACGACGATTCTACAGACGATCTTATTTTACCAGTATTAATTTTGGATATTTTAATTGCGACGAATAACTAACAGAATATAAGAAAGAATCAGCCGTTAATACAAAAAACGTTTTACATTAGAGACCTTTTATTTCTTATTAAAATTCTTATTAATACTAGTATTTGTTTGTGGGCAATAATGTTAGTGTGTTCCGCAGTGTGGAAATTTAATAATTCTGTTCTTATTGTACTTGAAATAAGCACAATAAGAGAATTTTCTAGTAAGTAACTCTAGAGGAAACCATTTTTTAAGTTAGGTTTTGACATTATTGGTTTATACCTATAAGGCGAAATTCACATAAACACTAGTCATACATTGAGCCTTGAATTAGTAACAAATATAATTGTTTTGGTTTTGGATATATGAAAAATCAGTCATAAAAGCCCAGCTATATTGAAAGATAATTCGCATTAATATCATCAGTGGTAGATAGAAATTTTCAACTTTCGTGACTAATTAAAAACTGCTGGAAAGTAGAGTACAATGATATCCAAAATTTAAACGTGCAAAATATATTTCATTGATTCGTCTATGATATGTGGCATTTCATGGGTTATGGTTGTTTAGACTTCTAACTGCAAAATGTTTGCTGTGTTAATGAAATTTCTGTCTCAAAACAAAGATTTATTTAAATAATTCAGTACATATCTTTTGTTTAGGTTGGTATGGAAATTGAAACAAAGCTTACTGTTTGATTAATTACACAGAAATTACCTGATTTTATGGAAGTAAACTGGTCTTTCGAAGTCAAAGCTAAGAGAGCAAGAATTATTTCACTTGTCGGGCCAAAAGTAGATCTTCCCTTTAACTCCATAAAACTGCGGGTGTCGATGGAGTCCGCCCCCTAAATTTTATGTTTAAACTTTTGTATTTATAACGCTGGAAGTAAGTTCAAAAGTCGAATGATGTCAACTGTGATAGACCATCGTCAGAACCCTAGAGAAATGTGATAGATTAACTACACTGGAAAACACACACTATTTGAAGCCGCAGCAAAGGAAGAAGCAGTAGATGAGGAAACTGAAATACAAGGAGTCTCGTGACTCTTAATTGTCTTCAGATATTATTAGGCCTAAAACATCAAGGATGGAATGAGAGAAGATACCTGTAGCACACATGAAACACAGGATAAATATTAATGCTCTTTATACAAAGCAACCTATAATGCACTTATTTTACGCATCACGTTACATTACGTTCTCCTACGTGTTTCGTCGCGCGTCGGTGCCATCTTCAGGGAGTCTCATGTAATGCACGGTGTACCCAATATTAGGGTTGCATAAATGGTTACAGAATATTAATTGGAAACCCCGAAGTAAAATTTATAGTTGACATAGACTGGCGCAGATGAGGGTCTATTAGTAAAATATGTCTTAAAAGGAAACGTGGAAAGTTGTGGACCGGATCCATCTGGCTCAGTATTGTGAACTGTGTGGACCGGTGTGAATCAGGAAATGAAGTAATGTTTTCTGAAATACTTGAGGTATTTCTTGACAATGTAGCGTGAGTATTTTTTCTTAAGAAGGACCTTGTCCTACTGGGAACAGATAACATTTGCTGATTTGTGAAAGGTTTTATTTATGAGTTCTCTCATTATTAAAGTAATTTTGTAAGAATTTCTTAATAATTTATCTAATGTCTTGTACTTATATTTTGTATGTTTGTTAGATACATGGTACATACAGAAGAAGGGACCGTATTTACCGCGAAGATATATTCTATGGGCGTGGGAAAGCATTGCGGGAAGCAACTGAAGAGGAAATCAATAGTGAAATACAAGAAAGAGAATCAGAAAATCCTTTAGCATACAGAAACAACGAAATGGCCTACAAAATTACCGAAACGGATCTCAAGAAAAAGAGTTGAATACGGACGAGTCTGTAGACTGAAAATAGTATGATTTTACAATTCGAGTGATATTAAACACTTAAAGCACTGTGTTTAGTACGTGTACTTCCTCCTGTAATGTTCCGAAACATTTTTCCACAAAGCGTATTTGTATGTTTTGTAAGATTCTGAACACAAAAAACTATTTCTCTTGTACTGCATTAACAGAGTGGTATTTGTAATGAGGGCTTAAAGTGTTTGCTGTAAATTGGGAACTCAATGTTGATTATTTGTTTCGTAACATTCATATTTCCCAGTGATACAGCCTTCCCTCGTAAAATTCTTCTTCGGTACTTAAATTCCTCTTTCATCAGTTATAAACATTATTTGTTAATTTAAACTGATTCAACTTTGTTGTAAATTAGTTGTAATTACATTTGTTTCTAAACGTCTCACAAACATTTAGTGTACGTACTTGAGTAAGAAAGGTAAATTTCACCCTAGAAGGGGACATTAAAGCACAGAATGGGGTAAGGTACATATCTACCCTTTCTTTAACTTCGGCGCCAGATGGAACGAGCCTCCTATACAATGGTTACTTGGTTTTTCACGGGACTAAGGCAGCCAGGGATTTGACCACGTACCCCCCCCCCATCTACTACCGAGTTAAAAGAAAGAGTAGGACCATACCTCTACTCTCCCTCTGGCCCTTTGTGGTCTGTGGATTTTACTTTGTCTTTGCTAGATGAGGGGGGTGGTCAACGCTAACCCCTGGCCGCTTTACCCCAGGGAAAGAGACCTGGAACCCGTCTTGCAGGAGGTTGGGTGGGCCCCAGGGCCAGTCTGTATAGGGTTGAAGTATGTAACCCCACTGAAATTCGATCCCCGAACCGTCCAGGCCGTAGCGAGTCGCTGTGTCGACTGAGTTGTCCTGGCCTACACATACTTGTGTAATGCAATCAATCCTGTGTTCGTTTAAGTCTCACGGGAATGTCATCAGTGAAACAATATAGAAAAAACGATCAGAAATCACGTTTAGAGGGTGTATTTTTGGATTACATATTTTCAACTGTAATAAGACAATTCAGACATAACTGCAGCGGAATTACTCTAATTTTCCACATGAGCTCTGCTAAAAATGTTACATACATGTGCTAAGCGGCGAGACGAACAATTGTATTCCTTGTTCATAGAAGTCCACTTTCCATGTCAGTATCAGTCGTGTGACAGTTTTTTCCACCTAGATAAAATCTTAATATTTGTGGCCGCCAAGATTTTGCTGCAGTGCAACAAAGGGTTAATAAAATAATCCGTTGAGAATTTCCTGTGTATTTCAGCCAGCACAGATTTATGCGTTACGATATATTCGTCAGAGAAACGCGGTTTCTGCAGACTTTCTTGTTTGTTTATCACTGACAAATTCATAGAATAGGATGGACAAATTCAGCTGGAGTGTTAACACCATGAGATTAAACATTGCAAGATTAAAGGGCTAATTTTTGTGTTCAAAGGTACTGTAACCAACATCTAGAATAACGGTATGTTAATACTCAAGCTGTTTTGTGCAAGAAAATAGTATATTTCATCGATAAGAAAAAGAGAATTTCTTCATATTATTCAAAGGAATTTGTGTTCCATTAAATTTCTAGACGTTCGATGATTTTATGAAATAAATTGCTTAGGAATTTTATTCGTATTTCGAGAGACTAATTTAAACATCGATTTCCTGCTGACTGAACCAAGTCGAGCTGTAATTTGATGTAACTTAATAAAATGAATAATATGAAATTTTGTCTGATATATCTTTTATCAAAATGTGGAGTGAAAGTGCTATACCCAGCATTTAAGAATGTATGTGCCTGCTTCCTATTAATAAGCTCTCGATTTTTATTAATTTAAGTGACAAAGAAATTGTGGTTTATCTGCCGGTAGGCACAAGAAATTTTTCTCTTCATAAAGACCTCCAGACGGGAACTGGCACCCACACACCCTCCTACCCAAAGCGGCAGGGACGTGAAAAATGATTGCCACCGTCTAGTTCTGAGGTTAAAGAAAGGAGGATATATAATTCTTCTGTTCCATCTGCCATCGTGTAATGTGCAGGAATAAATTGTGTGTCTTGAAGCAAACATGCGATGGGAAATAAAATAATTAATGGGATAATGGCTGGCTATAGCTGCATGATAAATACAACCGCATTTCTTAAGATTTCCTATACTATAGTACGGCTGCAGAATGTACAAGAAGTTTTTGAGTTACCTCCACGACTTCCACGTTAGTACTTAAAACTTTAATGTTTATCTGTAATACGGTGCGAAAAGTTCTCAGTTTCGAAGTCTGTGGCTAAAAATTCTATTTGATTTGCTTACCTGTAGGCATTGTTTGAAAAGGAGAGCTGTCGATTCAGTTTTGTACAAATTCAGCTTCTCGTACGCTTCTCTGTCTCTAGAACTTCAAAAAGTTTAGTATCCATGCGTAAGTAAAAATTTTGACGGTAGTCCGTGGTTTAGTAGTTGAGGAATTATCAGAAGGGTTCAAGATCCATCTCTGTGCAGAGTAATTCTAAGCCTAGGAATCTTATGACTTTATAGGAAAAAATGGTGTAGTTCTTGATGACGAATGTAGCTTGCTATTTAACAGATATATCTACATGTTTCAAGAGAAATTCTGGGAAGCACAGATGTATTGCTAAAGATATTTTGCGATTGTTTTAGCCTACAGCAACACAATTTACGAATGGACCCCAATTTTATGTTACGTGACTCACTTAACAACTCCCTTCGTTCTCAGTGACTCAAACCGTTTACAGTAAGAGACACTTGTCCTGATTAAACGTATCTTTAGTATAAACTCACAGCTTTAATGTGACCATTGTTTCGGACAATGTTGTATCGTCAGTGGACTTCATGACGTTTCGGCAACTGGATTTGCTTCCGCCGTCAGATAGGAAGAAGAGATCCTATTGTGTTTGACCTTTTAAAATGTACAAAAGCACTAAACAAGAAGAGCTCTTTGTAACGGACCAGACGAAGTGTGAGCATTTTGTCTGTTAGACATGATGATGGAAAAAGATTTGGTTTCTGAAAACTTCTGTTTAAAAGAACCCAAGAGAATGGAAAATATCCAAGACAGTAATGTCCATTGCAAAACTTCATGGATAGGGATATTTAACATTAACTCAGAGCATTAATTACTACGGTAAAGTTAAAACAATTCCTGTGCAGACCTGGTAAAGCCCTTAAGGTTCAAGAAGGTTAAAGCTCTCATATCTGATGACAATCCGCACGTGAAGGTGGTAAGGTTGTCAGTCTTACACACTGGTCGCCTTTACTCTCCAGAAAATATTCCTGGTACTCACAACTGTTAGATGTTTATTCGACTCAAGGGCCATAGTGTGACCAGAATTTTTATTTACATGAAAAATTCCCATGACGCCACCGGAAATTACCATGGTTGTCAATGAAATAGATCACTTAGAATTAAACACTTAACAAATAATTGTTTTATTCCAGTTTTAACGTATTATTTTGACATGCAGTAAATAAAAGTATTGATTTATAAATAGAGTAAACCCTCTTAGTTTCGTGACATTAACGTAGATAATCATGGTTTATTTAGAGAGTCGTACCATCAACTGAGGTGTGTCACACTATTATCTAGATTTACCCTAAGTGTGTGTAAATATTACGTAAGCGTGGAAATGAAATCAATTACTACACTGTGAATGTGCTCGTACAACATGGCCCAAAAGTGACTTGACACTAGAGCAATATGTAATTCCAAGTGACTACTGCGCTAGTGTAGCCATTGTAGGCTAACAAATGATTTCAGTTATGGCCTATGTCGATACTCTTATTATTGAATTGCATTGCAATGACCACATACGTAATGGCACCGCCAATGATGGTGAGTAGGAGAGAATAATCGAGCTTGAGAAAACCGAAAGCGGTGAAATTCATCTTGCGGTGGAGCAGCTGTTGGGAAAACAGCTGTAGTTCTGCCATGGAATTCTGGTCGAACCCCGCCAAAAGTAACTTCTGCACCAACATAACTGTGTTCTCTACTTCGCTAGTTGCAGATTGACAAGACGCTGTAATGCTGATCAGTTTGATGGCATGCAACAGCAGCCATGCTGTCATGATGCAGATAAATCTACCAGAAGTATCAGCCTCCACAGCAAGGAACCCCAGTATTGTTGCGAGCATTAAATACGACGTCAAAGTCAGCTCAACTGTGGCCAGACCCAGTCCTAATAAGATTTGGAAACCGTACATGGAATTGATAAGTGCACCAATGTCACACAGATCATCATAGATTTCTCTAGCACTGCGTATGTTCCTCTGTTCTGAAATTTCAAATCGTAGCGGTTGATGGCGACTGACGCTCTGAGGCGACTCAATAAATGGTACTATTTTGTCACGATTAATTTCTGATACACGTATTGCGTTCTCCCTTACAAAGGATGTAGGAATCGAATGGCGTGATGCTGCTGTAAATACGAAAGCATGAACGTGAGTTTCATTCGAACCTGTTAGAATAACAGAAAGCCTTGAATTTAAGACTTTTAAGCGACTTATCAGCAAAAGAACAATATCACAAAATTCAACGACGGTTTCTAAGTTAACAATTCGGTGAGGGTAGCTGATAATAAAGTACCAGACACTGACTTTCTTCACAGCTGCTGTCCACACCAAAGTGTCGTATGTGAATAAGACAGTTATATAAGAGTAAATCAAAATTACTTGAATTAACGTAAAGATAATGGTCTTGGTATATGTTGTGCTAGAATCGTTCAGTAGCTCTTTATCGATTTTAATAACTTTAGAGACAATGTTCCTTGATTTCACCCCATTGCGCGTGATAGATATAAGAATGGATGAAAATGCAGTGAGGCCCCCTAAGAACATCATAAGGAATTCGTTCACAACTACTGCTGCCAGAAGTCCCGACTGCTTGACGCGCTGCACTGTGCTTATTGTGCTACATGTTAACACAGTGATTAATGTCACTACTGTGTACAACAACCAAAAAGGGCCGATTTCTTTGACAACAAAGCTGCTGGTGAAAGAGAAGGGAGCAAGTCCTAAAACACGAGACACATAATATAAAGGTCGTATAGATGATACGAAGTTATTTACTCGAAAAAATCCCTGCATGTCGACGGACGGCTTCAGGTGAGCAGGTACAGCTGGGTAGGCGGGTCTCGTCCCACCAACAGACACATTTAAGTTTTTACTTGTATTTCTTATTTTATTATCGCTGACTTGTTGACAAAAACCTGCAAAACAATTTAAAAATTAGAATTATTTCTATCAATACCGCACTTAAGAATTTTTTATTTGATAAAAAATAAACTGATAACATAAGGCCGAGAACATAATTAAAATTGGTCTACTTTGTCGCAAGGACAATTTAGGAAATTTTACTTTAACAACTTATATCGGTCTCTTCTTTGTGGTGGATGGCACCAATAATCTCACAGACCGGTTGTTTGAATTAATACCGTAGCTATGTTAATGCGGATTCAGTTTTGTCTATCACATTCCAGAAATTTTTTTCTATATTTCAAGTAGGAAAAAAAACAAATTTAACCCCTTTATTGTGTTGATATCAATGTAGGAATATGGAGCTATTTTATGTTCAACAACTACTTGTTAGTTTGTAGGCATTTAGATATTTGAGCAAATATCAAACGTAGAAATATTCCAAATATTGATTTTTGTTTATTTAATGAAAGTTTACCTTAGTGCGTTAAAATTACACAGATATACATCGACTAATTTTAGTGCTGCGACAAGGTAGTTTGTAAAAAGAAATTTTTTTTGAGGCGAAAATTGCATTAAATTCATATATTTCAACTTACGACATTCCGTTCAGCAGATGCTTTAGTAGTAATTTACTATGATATCGTACCAGCTTGTGATGAAGTGACACTAGTCGTCTCAGCCTATCATTTGAGTATGACTATAGCTTATTCCCAGCTACTAGAACGAAATTTCAGAAGCACTTTCATGCGCAAAATTCGGTTCAGTACTGGACTAAGATGAGAAACATTAGCGAGAAAGCAAACGCATGCAAAATAAATTACGCTGTGGGTTTGGTGGTGGATATTTTCTAGGGATTAACATTGTTGTTAAGTGTCACAGTGTACTGCTGCTCCTTCAAGAAACAAAGCACAATATTGATTAAATTTCAACCAGGTGTTATGAAGAGTGAGGTAGGGACCGATCAAATTTTCCTGTCTAAGTTTCTGTGTTGATATATTTTGGAATTCTTATATGGCACGTGTTACGTAAAGGGAACCGAAAGATCTATAGATCATACAACAATAGTTTAATTGCAGAGTATTATTTGTGAAAACTGGATACACATTTGGAAGACAAGTAAAGAAATATATAGAATATGAGATTTATGAACAAAGGTTATGTTCTTTATCAAGGAGGACGGAAATATGTTATGGGGTACGTGGAAAGTATAGTTACATGAAACAGTCACAGGATTAAGTTACTTTATGGTTGCAGCAAGCCTTCAATTGCAAAGGTATTTTATTTTTTCTTAGTAACAATCTGTGTGACGATACCAGATGCTGTATAATACAATTTTAACCTCCTGATGATGAGCACAAAACTGCTCGAAACATGTACAGGAATATAATAAACTTATTATAAAAAAGAATCTGTGCATTAAGTTGGTCAATTACTAAGATTATGCTGAGATGCACGGTCAGAAAAACATCAAAAAAGGCATTTTACCTATTTGTCCAAAATAGGTCGAACATTTTTTAGAAATGTTAGCAGCAGATTTGGAACAGTCCGATTTATTGGAAGAAAAGTGAAGAACCAGAGATAAGATATTTCAACCCTGTAATATCTTTTGGGCAGTAAGTTTTGGATATCATGTATCTGTTACTGTAATCATTATATCTACTTTATGGAAGGCGAATGCTGGATTATACCAATCTAAAGTTGTTATCGAATATTTGTATGCTGTTAGGATGGAAAGGGTGCCTACGAATTCCTGTGACTGTATTTTCTTGTGTAAATACAAGTTCTGCGATGAGCTGCCTGTCTACAAAATAAGGTTCAAAAACCTGGCAAATGTCATAAAGGTGACTGTCTTTCATAATATTGGAAAATGTTACAGTGTTTCCGAAAGATAATTTCCTTGGAATAATGGGATTGCTAAAACCCATGCATTATTAAGAGTAGATTAGGAACGTGAATCGACCTTTGTTCATTCTAGTAATAAAGTGTCTGTTATTTTGCTTTAGGTTCCTAAACATGAAATTCATTATTCATAAACATGTATGCCGAATAAGATACATGTGAAGCAGTGCTGCTTATCGACCCGATGTTAAGAGAACCAACACATTTGCATAATTTAACCTCAAAACGAAAACGACACAAGTGTTATACAGGGTGTCCCAGGAGGAAAGGACCTAACTTCGGGAGAATGTTCCTTAGGTCTAACTATAACGATATAACCCAAAACACCTATATCCAAAGTTCAATGGTTACGGAGATATTGGCCAGAGAATTTTGAAACTTTGACAGCTATTACTCACTCATTGATTACCAAATACATATTGAAACTGACAGGAATATGTGGTTTCTGTAATGTTAATATCTGTACATAACATCAAAGTAATTGTGAGTGACATAAAGCCATTAAATAGAACTACAAAAACACTCGCATAAGTGTCATAGTTGTCCAATAACTTCCAACCACTATACACTGCGAGCAGATGCTCGCCAAGGTCGCTGTGAGCTGTATCTAGCGATAGCGCAGGAATGCAGCCAAAGGA
>Ga0136643_10006501_pt1 | contig 16749 bp, 7 predicted proteins | sample TergutLab28metaG_FD_96883 | JGI IMG/M metagenome (GOLD analysis project Ga0136643, IMG submission 96883) | Labiotermes labralis P1 segment gut microbial communities from Petit-Saut dam, French Guiana - Lab288 P1 (version 3) (version 3) | ecosystem: Host-associated > Arthropoda: Insects >... | reverse complement strand
TCTCCTTTATACTGGGTATTTATACTTATATTCCTGAGACAAACTACGTCCCTAGAGAATACAGTGTTGCAGCTATTCGTTAGTTCCAGTGTTGAACCTATTGTACTTTTACATTAGTACTTTCCGAAGTATTTGTGCAGTGCCCAATATGGCTGTTTTCTGGAGTTCCTTAACTTCATGTTTTCCTGGTAGGTTGCTCACGTATTTTCTAAATAACTTGGAAATAGTCCCAGTCGCCCCTATTATTACTGGTATCACCTTTGCTTTTACATTCCACATGCGCTGTATTTCAATTGTAAGGTCTATATATTTTAGAATCTTCTCGGCTTCTTTTTTATTCAAATTTCTGTCTCCTGAGATTGCAACGTCTAATAAAATACATGTTCCCTTTTCATTATCACGGATTATAATATCTGGTTTGTTGTTGGGAATAGTTCTGTCGGTTTGTATTTGTTGGTTCCACAATATGGTTACCTTGCCTCCTTGACTTGTTTCTACTGTTGTTGTTGTTGTTATTATTATTATTATTATTATTATTATTTAGAGTCGTGCCTGTTTCTAACAAAAAAGAGAACAAAAGACTCCGTAGGTTAATTCACGTATCAATCGCCCAGTACCAGACATTTTCCAACAATTCAACAGAGTGATGTAATAAATTGAAATCCCTCGTGGAGACGCAGAGGAATTGACAGACGTCTTATTGAAATGTTTCCCCTAGGGACCATTACTCAGGCCATCCATCACAGCGCAGATGGGCGGGCAATAAGCTTTGGCTGAGGCAACAACAATACATAAGGACCCTTGTAACAACACAACTTAAGCCTATTCCAAGCGTGGAAACACAAATCTTAAGTGGAATGAGAATGGTACTCCAGCACACCATCTGACACAGATATAAAATGATACATACTATGCCACGCGACGGTTTACGTATTTGATACCACCAAAATGCCTTAGTCCTTGGGTTTCCTACCATTTCGCTGGTTGTAAAGCTTACGGAAAGTCGTCATGTGAAAAGTGTTGGTCTATTAAGATACCAGTCCTTTTAAGCCCTGCAGTAACCACACGCATCGCCGACTTTAACCCTAAATGAACGATTCTTTTGCCCACACAACTCGTGTTCTGCACGATTCTCACAAGTAATAGAAATTACTTTAATAACAAAATTAAACGATCAGTCCTGTAGTGGAGATGCAGCTTGTTTCCAGTAAGCTAAGAACTGAACTTTGAAACCAATTGTTACATTACTTTCCCTTCAAATATTTAACAGCACCCAGAAGTTGATGGATCTGTGTTGAGAACCGCATATTACCTCATAAATTAAAAGAGGAAGGTTACGATGGTTATGACATGTGGAAAGAATGCAACAAGAAAGAACTGTCAAGAAAGTGTTTAAAAATGTCCCAGAAGATAAAAAAAAAGGTCCGTTGGAAAGCAAGAAAGAAATGGCTGGGTGATGGTGAAAATGATCTCAAGAAAATGGGTGTTAGGGGCTGGAGAAAAATAGCTGGGAATAGAGACGCCTTAAAATTGATCCTGAAGGAGACCAGGACCTTATATAGACTGTACAGGTAGTGGAGTAGAAGAAGCAGTAATGTTCCATCCACAGCGAACCTGATGTCAAAAGAGAAATACTAATATTCGGCTCTTTCGAGATGGTTTCTTGCATGCCTTCAAGCAAATAAAGGAAGAATAATTTATGAAAACTTAAGACGACTCTGTTGCACACACAAAGAGCCATGTTATCTCGTCCCTGACAACAGCAGCTTTATTGCATAAAAGACTACATCCGCCAGGACAAACCGTGACACCATTTATACTGGGTGACAAGATAAAAGGGACACTTTGTGGGTTCAAAATTACCATTCACAATCATCCTTCTACTCAGTGGTATTATAATTTATGCACCTGCTTAAATGCCGTTAAAATAAGTGAACATTTGGCAAAATTTCATGTGACTTTATCTTCGGAAGTTGCGCAATATAAAACCTCTCTGATCAACTCTTAGTAGCATAACAATTTTTCCCATTGCGCAAAAAACGCCAATATCAAAAACAAGGTTACATTAAATTTATAGTATAAATTTTAAGTTTTTATTTCTGTGTGTTTTGCACGCTCTTATAAATAAGTTCCTGCCGAATATTAATTGGGAAGCTATAAACAAATTATGTTTCAAACTCCGCACATTTAAGAGCAGTAACTAAGTTTCTTTGCACGTTGCAGTTTTGCGAACATAAAAGTAAAACTACAGCTTACTTCAGAGATCTCTGACACCTAGCCATGCTGAGCATTTCAGAACAACGGCTACAACAGTCTGGATGCAATCAAAGCTGCACGGTCGCGCACCTGTCTGAATTATTTACCGTGACTAAAGAGTGAATGTGCGGAAATGCAACCGTGCGGTTTAAATATGAATAGCATCTACTCGGAACCAGCCCAATAAATATTTAACGTTCTCTGAGCGCACATCGCCAGTGACAGTACCGTATATGAGGTGTTAGCAGAAACGTGTTCTTTGTAACAACAGTACATGTGCATCCTTTAGAACACTGCTTGGGTGTTCTGTTATATTTCAAAATGGCTGACGCGGGGCGGGAAACCGCGAGACAAATATTCTCTTTCCCCATAATTGCTAAACATCTGTCAAACATCCGCACTGTTCAAACATATTTTTGAGACGATGACACTATATATCGAAACACGAATATCGTTATTAGTAATTTAATTCTGACCAAAGTCAATTTTGCTCATACCCTTTTTCTATTAACATAAATTTAAACAGTGCACAGCCGTATGGAGCCAATCCTGGTGGCCGCGTGTTCTAAGGCATTGGTTTGCGGCCGCTCGCCTGCTGGGATTGCGGGTTCGAATCCCGAAGGCATTGCTGTCTGTCTATCGTGATTGTTGTGTGTTGTCAGGTTACCTTTGCGATGGGCCGATCCCTCGTCCACAGAAGTCCCACCGAGAATGTGTGTGTGTATGTGTGTATATGTGTGTGTTATTCAGCGCGATCAAGTGCAACAATAACCCTCTACACCTACGACGAGTAGGTAGAAGAGGTTAGACTAAGAAAGAAAGGAAGGAAATAATCGCATATGTAGCTCAAAGATCTCAGCATTTTAATGATTTCAAAACAACTGTTGAACCTTATTGATTTTACTTTCTTCAATTTAAAAAAAAACCCTCTAACAGGAAAATAAGATTACAACGGCAATATAATTAGCAGGTCTTTATGTTGCTCAGAAAATACACTAAATGCAGACTGGAAAATATGGTCTGATTTCTGGTGGAACCTGGAATATTTATTTTCTCCAACCTGTCTGCACCGGTTCTGTGATCCACCCAGAGTTCTATATAATGGGTACCGATACCAAATTTGCCGGAGTGAATCGAAAGGAGCGCGAAGCAGATCGTCAACATCCATGTAATAGCGAGGGTAAATGTGTACGTAGCTGTACGGCCACTCTCTTATATGTTCTCATAGAGACACAATTAACTAAGCACATAGAAAAAATGTACCTTCATCCTATCACTACTTATAACTCGACACAACAGCTTTCCGTTTTGAAAATCTGGTAAGCCCTGTTTTGTTCACCCCTGGGTAAGGCACAAGCTTATCGGTGTGATGTGCTTGGCTGTTTCATGCTTTGACTTTTAAAGATTATAAGGAATGCCCCGATGTACATGTTACGTTAATTCATAAACAAACCGAGGTACGGAAGTAAATGTCAATCTCTTAAGGCACCAAAGAGACGGTCGGCTGGAGATGTAATATTATACTGTAATACAGGGACAGCAAAAATCCCTGTGCATTGTCTGAAGTAGAATATAAGTTGGAATGGAAATTACAGTCAATTAACCTGTACCAGTAGCTTTGTTCTGAAGGTAACACAAAGTTTGAACTTGCAGATGGACAAGTGTCTAGACATATACGATTTTGACAAGTTCAACACAGCGCAGCACCCGTATTGCACAGGTTCACAGGGACTTTTCGTTCGTCTTGTATAAGTTCCGTTACTTTACAGGACACTTACCAATTTTTAGGCCCACTATTTTCAGAACCATGTTTTTGTGTATAGAACATGTATCCAGCGGTTCCGTTGAAGTAAGATTCGATGTAATGAAATTTTTCTTGAGAAGCGGAATGTTGCTCAGCTGGTAGGGGAATTAACCTCCTCTTATAAAGCTCAAATAAGGTGCATTACCGTGTTCACAAGGTCCCGCGCAAATCAGAAACTCCATGTAACATTCCGTATCAGGATGCTTTTTTATGGTGAGAATTTTAAAACACTGATCAAATTCTAAGTTCCGGGAACATAACTTTTCACCTGCACAGGTCGGTTGATACAACATGTTCACAGACAGCCTCCACATCTGGAGAACCTATTCCATACCCGAAATGTGAGGAGACGCCACGTTTTTGTTACAATAAAATTAACGTGGCTTAGTACACACAGATTTGATTTTACGAATAGTCACTTTGGCTACAATTGGACCATTCCACATGCACAAAATTAATAGTGCTGTAATGCATCACTCTCTGCAATGCAGAGCAATTCTGTTAGGATGACTGAAAAACCGGTTATTGCATTCAACATCAAGTTCTCTCCATGAAAGTTGCCTACTACTGGTCCCCACACATATCAGTTGCTGTTACACAATAAAATTAACGAGACGATAACATGGCAAAGCAGAAACATTGTTGCCCAGTTTAGATTGCATTTTGACATGTAATTATTCACGGTAATAAAAGCCGAATCTGACATTGTTGCAACATGAACTCTGTACGTAATACACATTCACAGTAACTGTTGTATTATTTTATTCCAATGTTCACCCTTCCTGTGATAAAAAGTGGTTTAAGATGCATCCACTTTTGTATAGTAGCGAACATAAGACAGCAACATTCATTCATTCTTTCTTTCTTTGTCTGCCATTCATTTGTTCCTTCATTCATTCATTCTTGCGTTCATTCATACGTTCTTTCACATTATAGCCCTGCATTTCCTTTTATAACTGAATTCTGTACAAACAACCTTCTTTCCCGTTCGAGACACATTATGGTGAAGAATGGGAAGGACCTGAACCAAGCTACAACCATCCTGACACACAACCTCCTAATCTTTCTGTGACTGTAACAGTTTCAAGCACAGGCTAGAATGCAGCTCCAAAATTGCATTGCTGTTACGTGCCGAACCAGAACCAATGCTGATATTGTACCAATGTCAGTTGCAATACATCAATAACTGGTATACAAAGCAACCGGCCAAACAATTTAACGGAATATCCATCCACATCCATGGACTAGGTTCTGATATAAGTATTTATTAATTCATTTACCAACCGTCATGTTTACTTCATAAGCTGTCACCAGCCTGTAATGAAAATCGCCTGGCCATGTTATAGGTTGTCCATTGTTGTCACGCATAATAAGTGATTAATGAGTTCACCCAACTGGACGCAGTACTCACCAGCAATCAATCACAGGCACTGTCTTCTTTCAATTGCTGTACTCCATCCCACATCGACATTTATCTGCCTGGATAGGTGAACCCCACCCCCAACATACCTCTTGAGTTTTGATCACTTCCTCACCATTCCTGTGACCTACAGAATATACACATAAGATAGAAATTTGAATAATTAAAAGTAGCCAATAAGAGACCTGACTCTCTAGCCAGCAATGATGCAGTATTTTTCTGGATTCATTTTGCAGGTAACTTTTGACTCTACATCATTCTCTTAGTTTCACTCATTATTGACAACTACTGGACCTTTCCTCTTGCAACGCCACCACTGTGTTTCGGTACGAGATGGGCATAGGTTAGACGTCAGGCTAGTCTCCCTCTGTTACAACATGCCCCTTTGTAGCGTTAGAACAGGAAGTATCTCAGTTATTAATTCTAAACCTATTTCTGTACAAATAATTTGTTCCCTTATTTTACTAATTTTGATGTTACTGAATAACATTATTTTAAGGGCAATCAACTTCAGCATACCTATACTTTCCTTCGTGCCGCGCTTGTGCGCGATACTGACAGTTAAATGTGCCCGATTAAACTGAATGCAGGTGCAATTAACTTATGTTAGCTGTAGCCTTACTTGCTTCGACTGGTACAGGGAACCGATGTAGCTTAAAATAAATAAAGAAGGGAAAATGAAAAGGGTGAATTTGTGCCTGTGTATGCCATGAAGGTACATCGAGGATTTTAAATATGGCTGCATTCATCTGACAAACACTCATATTAATTCTTTAACTAGGCCTATATGACTTAAAGTTATTTGGTAAACCAAACTGCCTACCTGCAAATGCATTGCATTTAACTACTGAATAATGATATACATGTACATGCAGACATATATATATATATATATACATATTAAAAAATAAAATTTTCTTACACCACTGTCTTTAGTTACTGCTAACTACTATCATATTAGCATTCTTTCTGTCTTTATTTGTGTGTAGGTTATCGCTGTTTTCAGACTGCGTGTCTTTCACTGCCATTATACACTCGAGTGTTAGTAAACTTCCTTCTTGTCACGGTAAATTAAAATGCGGGTTACGTTTTCGTTCCATATAACCAGTCAATTTTCATTATCTTTACCTACGTCCCTTGGTTTGCAACCCTTTGGTTCTTTATCTGTAGTCTGCTCCCTTTCTGTTGAATTTTTTCATGTTGTCCGTTGTAGCACGCGATTTGACCTCAGTGTGGAATGGCTCACTGGTGGGTAACTTACCGAAACTGCCCTGCTGGTAAATGCCTTGTCTTTTCTTTAATGTATATGTCTGTAGTGCTGCCATCTAACCTGTTATGCAAGTTTTATTTCATTCGCTAATTAGTTCGTCCGAAAGAGTGTTGTGGGCTACCAGGTTCTCTTTATTTAATAATGGGCCTAGATTCTCATGTTTATGTACGCAAATTGTATCGTGAAAGTCCGCTGTTAGTTCTTTTGGTTTATATGTAATAGTCTTTTATAATTTCACTCGAAGTGTGCTTTTAATAACGCAGTGAATTGCTAAGATTACTTATGGTTGGTGGTAGATCAACGAAAGATTATACAGCGTTCATAGAAAGACACTGACATAGGAAAACCGAAGCACTCGGAGAAAAACCTGTAGGACGAATTTGGTAACTTTATCCACAAGGTTTCCCAGAGGGGCAGCCCTGGGGTCAAACCCAGGTTTCCGCGATGAGAAATTGGAAGCTTAGGACCTGAGCCATATTACGAGACTTTCATTGTATTCTGCACAATTTTATGAAAATTACAGGCATGCAATTACTTTATTTTTTTTGTTTTTCTTCCATTGTTAACGGTAAACTTCTGATCCTGTCCATCGTGAAACATACTACACAAGTGAAAATAATAACGGCATAAAAATAGAAACATATAAATCGTAGTAAAACACAATATTAGATATAGCAAAAAATGCCAAGCAGCAAAATAGCATTCATCCTTGTGTAAATGTACTTAGAAAGTGGCGGGTAATACGCAATTAACAAGCAAACTGCCGACCCCGGTGGCCGCCCGGTCTAAGGTGTGGGTGTATGGCTATTCGCTTGGTGGGATTGCGGGTTTGAATCCCGCCGAGGGCATGGATGTTTGTCTCTTCTGAATGTTGTGTGTTGTCACGTAGAGGACTCTACGATGGGCCAGTCCCTCGTCCAGAAGAATCCTACCGATTGTGTCACTGAGTGTGATCAGGCGCTACAATAACCCTATACACATACAACAACCCTATGCACATACAATAACCCTATACACATACAACAACCCTATACACATACAATAACCCTATACACATACAATGAGTACGTAAAAGTGGTGGGAATAAAAAAAAAGAATCCGCTTTGTGATTAACTCTACCAAGGTAACAGGTTGCTAAAACATAACATACAAGGACAGTGAAAGGCACTCACAAATTTACCTACAATAATAACTTTCAACGTATAGAAAGATATCAACTAATGCGATAATGAATAGTGAGAACAAAATACACGGTCATATACCAAAAAGGGAGAATTAAACATATATACATACATACATACGTACATGCATAATACATACATATATACATACATACGTACATACATACACACACACATACACACACATACACACACATACGCACGCACGCACACACATACATACATACATACAAAACATAACAAAAATACCTAATTAGTTGCACTGTATATCCAGGTTGGTAATTTGTTTATTCGACAATTTTAACTAGGAAACTTTAATAATTATTTATATTACGTAGCAGATAATTCACATTGGCGCGGATATGAAGCCGGCGTAAGATTTAGTGGCGGCACTAACGATGACGTAATGTACCTGTAAGTTGAAACGCGGGTGTCAAGAAACCTTGTGTTAAGAGATTTAAGTTAAACGTAAGTGGTTTTACTAAGTGAGTTATTACTTTTTAGCCCACAATGTTTTTAAGGTTATGTTTGTACGTTCGAGAACTAATTTATTCCTATAAGATGGCGTTAATCGAGCTTCATCTTTCATTCCTTCAAACATACTTTCACAGATGGCGGAATCATAGGTAGAACGCAGGTCTCCCAAATCATTACACATGTGCCTACAGAAAAGGACGCACAAGACATCTTCCTAGACAGTTGCAACGCCCTCCATGTTCAACAAAGAAATTTCACCGTAAGTGAATCTTCCAGTAAAGCCCTTTATTTTCACCTCATTGAATTAAGGCTGGATGTCGCTAGTCGTAATAGGATCGTCAAAAGCTCATAGCCACTTGCAGCCGCTGCTAATCACGGCATTGCCCCCTTGATGGTGCCGAAGTGCTGCAGTTGATAGCGGTGATGATTCATAATCATTAGGCTGCTGGCCTTACTCATTAAAGAGCTGCAATAGGGAATTCCTTGCTGCTCGAAACAGACTCCTCGGGGGCCCCATTACGGGAGATATAATGACGGTATGGCACCGTAACGCGAAATTTTAACAGCTCACACAGAGAAGATTCTGTTCTCATTATAAAATGCATGAGACTCCATCATTAACATAAAAGAGAATGAAGTGTTGTAATATTATGAAAGAAAGTTCAGAGAAGATAGACAGGAACAGCAGACAAATCAACAGACTTGTTTTCTGCGGTAATGAATAAAAATGTCAAGGTCTTACCAAGAATATCTCTTTGATATTTTAATAGATTTTCCAGTTCTGGAGTAGTTATACCTCCAGACCTTTCACAAATCCACTAACCATATCCTGACAATAGCGTTTAATTGAATAAAGATAATATCAAACTAACACTCAACTTGCAGCTTAGCATCCTCATGCATTTAAATTGTCATTTAATTATGAAATGCGCTGCTGTACGACAATTAATATCGAACGGTGATGGGCGCATTGTAGCTGTAGAATGTCGTTAGCAAACAGACAGTTCACTGTAAAATTCTCCCCCTTTACCAATTACAGGCTTCTCTGACCTCATTTTGAGGAGGAAACATTCCATGCTTCAGAAGTAGCGGTAGAGGATGCTGGGTTACTAGTGATATTTGAGACATTTGGCAGTTATAAACTTCAACTGTGTGTGTTAGAAATGTAAACCTTTCCTATTCGGAAGGAGAGGCATACGTTTCAATCCAAAGGTCGTCACGATAAAATCCTTCAAATTCGTTTTAGATTTGCAAACCGGTTAGATTCTGTACAGCATATCATATGAATAACGATTACAAGCTCGCTACAAAAGCAGCGATTTTTATAGAATCAAGCATGGTGTCTGGGCGCTCTTTTGGCTAGCTTTAAGCTCTGTAAGTGCTTATGTCTTCCTATATTCTGTTTATGGATTAGTGATCATTCAGAGCTGCTGATTTTATGGAAATCTAATTTAAAACGAATCACACTAGTTAAAACGGAAAAATAACTACATCTCCTTGCCGACGAAACAAGTTACATATACATGAACTTGCTACTGAAACTGTATGATTAATCTACATAGCTTAAAATTTTTGCCGTTAAGTTTAAGCCGCTTAAAAATTAGCGACAATAAATGCCTATTTTTATCTAGGACAGTAATGTACATTACAGCCCTAACAGGTACAATGTGTTTGTTACTCACTTTTCTTGTGAACAGACATCTCTCTAACAAAATCCTGCTTGAGATCTATTAATTTCTTGTTGAACTTGCAATGCACAGTTTCAGACTACGATCATCTCCATTCCAAGCTTCAACCTGTGCCACTTTCATTAACAAACCTCACTTCTGCCGGTCTGGTAAGCCAAACTCTACGTCCGTAATGCTTGCTAAAAAGTACAAATCGTGAAACTCTTCGTTATACGGTTTTCTTTAGCCTCCTCTTACTTCAGGCTGTGCATTTTGACCGGACGATTCGTTTCTCTTCACACAAGAAAGTGTTGGTATAAACTCTGTTTTACATTAACTGGATAAAATATATAATTTAATCACAAAATGCACAGACCGTGTAATATAGGAAACGAGTCAAAACGTGCCAAAACAACTATTCCAGTTTAATATATTTAAACAACATTCTCATAAAGAAGCAAACAGTCCAGAACAGCGGAGAATTCTAGTGTCGTAAATCATCGAAAATATTCGCGGTTAACATTTCGATATACTCGCAAATACAAAACAGCTTGCCTCAAGACAATATACTTCTACATAAACTCACCCTCTAAACAATCCCCCAACTTATCGCTGCTCTAGGCTCTCAATAAGGAATCTCAGACACAACTCATAAAGTATACTTTCCTGCTGAAAAGACGCAAAATTTCCCAGATATTTTTTTATGATATATTTACGTAAGGCAAGCTTATAAACCAAAACTTCTATTTGCTTCATGGGTTGGCGTGCTTGGGTCTTGAGTAAGTGTCCATATAGTCGAATTCTAACCAGACTGAATATTTGTTATTATTTTCAACATTTGTCAAATTTTAGGCTTAAGTCGTGGTGCAGTTGACGTCTTAGTTATTCTTCTGTGTCAAACGGCGTTGGTTGGTACTTAGTTACGGACATTTCAAGATAACTTATTGGTCCAATCTTCAAGGGTCAAGCAGCCCAAGAAATTCTTCTTGGATTACTTGACCCTTGGAGATGGAACCGATAATTCGCTCGAAACGTCCATAACAAAATACCAACCAACGAGGCGTAACAGCGAAGAAGAGTGATGACCTCATTTTTCAATCGTTGTAAATATGTTACAGAAAGATGATTGTTCTTATTATCATCATCATCACCATTGTCATTTATAACCTTTTGGGGAATAATCTGTTAATCAGATTCTGTCTACATTAACTTGCCAAATGTAACCTCAAAATTTCACCCGTCCATCGGGTTTCTAATAATTAACATATAAACAAATTAATATAAGACTTCAAGAAGTGTTAATAAGTTACTTTGCTAGGGCTAATAGCACATTCGTTATCGGTGTTAAAAATTGTAAGGTGAAAAATTTTCTCACGGCTGCCACGATACTTTTTTCTATTTTATTCTACAAAAAGACAAGTTAAAAATGTATTTTCTACAATCAGTTACCATTTCATGTCACTATACGCACATTATGTGACGCCACTTCACATTTCACAACCATGTGCTTTCACCATTCTTTTATTACTCGTTGTAGCAAACTGGGAAGATTGTGTGGGTTCGCTTATGATAGCATAAAAGTCACGTGGCTTGACTTAAGAGTTGATATTCACACACGTACACATCTAAGACAAATTTTTATTTTATGAAAGTGAAGTATACACGTTAGACGCCGTTCTGTCATCGCGAAGGCCCAGGTTGGATTCCGGGGCAGTCCGTGATAGATGTGTGGCGGACGTAGTCAGTGGAACAGATTGTTCGCGTATTTCGGTTCTCCCCTTTCAGTATCATTCCTCCAGTACTCTATGCTCATTTACCCATCTTTCACTGACGCTACATCATCTCAGAAACCAACAGCGTCGTTAAATAACACGCTTTAAAAACCGGAGACATTTGGTAACTTACAGCTGTACACAGAGCCACCAACGTTTTGTTTTTCTGTAACAAATGCCAAACGTCAATATCTTTCTCGGACGGCTTCTAAAATGATAACATTTTAAATAACTTAATTTCGAAAATGGTAGTTTGGAACTTAGCTGCAGATATTTGTTTAACGTGGAAGTGAGTACAGCAGAGCGGACATCGTCAGCGGTCGCTATCCAACAAAATACCTATAAGCAGGTTCCGCTGTACATATCACTTAAGTCAACTTATTCTGTAAGAAAATCGTTACAAATGCGCTGTACGATCGTATATGCGACTCTCTGATACATTTTTATGACTTCAGTTACAATTTTGTCCGTGTTTCTGCCTATATGTGAGCTGTAATGTACACAGCCTTTCAAGTAGCACAAAACGTATCTGGGAATATCCATTGCCTAATAATATAAAAATTACACTTAACATTCAATACTCATTTCATCGTAAACTAATTGAATTTTATATAGTTGATCACGCTACCGAAAAATAGGTTAATCCTACCAAACCAACAAACTCTTTCATAATAATTGCATATTTCTCCGAATTTTGGTTTCTTCTTTCACATACATTCTTTTTCTCTTCAATAGAAGTTATTTTAGTCAAATACATCATAAATAATAATCCGCCCTTAGAACCACGAACTCACGAAGGACACGATACGTCTACAAAAAGAATCTGAGTAAACTTTTTAGCAGATGCGTCTGTCGGCAAATTCCCTTCGGTGTTTTGGTATTTCTCTTAACGTCTATGCAAACAGTAAGGTCAATCGTTCATAAGTTTCTATCATTTAAAACTTTGAGGGCACAGGGTTGTAACTGTTAATATGTAATGAGCTTCATGTATCACAACTTCTGTCCCATTAAACTACTGAAGTATTGTGCCTCGAGTCGCATGAAAAAGAAAAAAACTGTAGAATCTGAGAGAAACAGTATTTGTTCTCTGAATAAGTGGATATTAGCTTAATTATTAAAAGCAACAGCAGCGTTGCTGATTTTAATATTTTCTAATGTAAGAAATTATTGCAATCTGGAAAATCATCTGTAACATTATAGATAATTTTCCCAAAGTTTCCAAATTACATGTATGTTTTGCATAAATCATATTTCCACTAACGCGCCATACTCATATTTCATTCATCTGTCATCAGCGCTATTTAATCTTAGCAAATGAAAGCGTACTTAAATAAAATATTTGTCTCTTTGCCAAGTTTCACACACACACGTGTATTTCTGCCGTGAAATATATAAGTCAATGTGGTTTAACATGAACAAATTGCTTAGCAATCTTCGCTAGATAATTTATTGTCAGTGGTGTATAAAACAATGGCATTACTTAGAACGCTGGGATATTTAATTAATAGCTTCTATTGAATGCACAATAAAAGCTAATTATGTGAATAATAACACATACGTGTTATTTTAGAGGTCAATAAATATACAAATCTAGTATTACACACAGAAAAACAAGTATTTCTTCAAGTCCCCTCAACGGAATATACTGCAATATCACAATATTAGTCGATAATGCAGGTTTACTTTACTTTTTACTTTAGTTTACTTTACTTTAACTTTACCTTTACTTTACTTTTACTCTTACTTTTATTTTTACTTTACTCTTACATTTATTTTTACTCTGCTATTACTTTTATTTTTACTTTACTCTTGCTTTACTTTACTTACTTTTACTTAATTACTTTTACTATTACTTACATACTTACTTCGTGGAGGGGGGTCTTTCTTGAGAAACTAACCGATTCTCAGCTACTCAAGAAGTTTATGGAATCCGAATGTTCATTACCGCTTTAACAACAGCCTGCCACCTGTCCCCATCCTCAGCCAGATCAATTCAATCCATGTCACCCCGTCCCACTTCCTGAAGAGGCATTTTAATATTATTCTCCCATCTAAGCCTGGGTCTCCCAAGTGGCCTCTTTCCCTCAGTTTTCCCCACCAAAACCGCGTATATATTTTTCCTCGCCCCCATATGTGCTACATGCCCCGCCCATCTCATTCTTCTTGATTTTATCACCCGAACAATATTGAGTGAGGATTACAGATCATTAAGCTTCTCATTATGGAGTGTTCTGTAGTTTTCTCCACTCCCCTGTTACCTTGTCCTTCTTAAGCCCAAATATTCTCCTCAGCACCCAATTCTCAAACACCTCCAACCTAAATTCCTCCCTCAATGTGACCGACCAAGTTTCACACCCATACAAAACAACAGGCAAAACTGTAAATCTGTATATTTTAATATTTATATTTTTAGATAGCATACTGGAAGATAAAAGATTCAACACCGAATGATAGCAAGCGTTCCCTGATTTCAATCTGCTCTTATATCTTCCTGAATAGAATTTTGATCCGTTACGGTTGTTACCAAATATTTGAAATCTCCCACATTTTCAAAGGAATTATTGTCAACCTTTTTAATGTGATTTCTTCCAGCATTCTGATCTCAAGATATAACCACATACGTGCTATACGGTGCGTTCGAGCAACTCCAGAATTGTTAGTGTTCAGAATGGCCACGCAGGGTCGGTATGTGGGCACAGACCCCTTTCAGCGACGTCAAGAGCTCGGAGCTGCCAGTGGATTGCAACATTCATCACCTCTAGCGATGCTTACGCACAGGTTGTTTCTCACATTTGTAAAAGTTTAAAGTTGTCCCCACATAGCTCCACTCATTCTTGACCTCCGTCCAATGGAGATGTGTGATCGATTTCACACCCCACCTCTCTACCCCCAGGGAAAAGGCAGCGTTGCCCTTTGAAGCTGATATTGAAATGGATCTCACATAAGGTGTGAGGGTGCGGAGTGGATTCATCTGACTTTGAACAGTGACCAGCGGCGGCTCTTATAAACAAGGAAATTCATTTTGTGTTCCACTGCAGCGTGGAATTTCAAGACTAGCCGAGGAACTGTCAGCTCCGCAAGAATGAAATGTTCCTTCGACTCCGTGGCAAGTGTACGTCGTGACTGCAAGTTTAGGGAGGCACTTATTAACAAACAGCTTGCCACAATCTAGTTATGCCCCCAAAACAATGCTCCAAGTTGCCTGTTTCTCTTTATAAATTCACAAAGAAATTTCACACCAGGTCGATTAAGTTGTATGGCCACCTCTCATCTACAGACACTCATGCACACTATATGATATATACAGCAATACAGTAGTTGTAACTAACAAAACTTTGTATAATAAAAGTAAGGCCCAACCTGTTACAGGAAATTTGCAATTCGGTTTATTTTTGGGGGTAGGTAGACCCACTTACAAAAGATAAATCGGTCTTTGAAAGCAAATAATACTCCTTATCTAGCTTAGTTAAATGCTACCAAATCAACTGTACTAATGAACAGCAAAGTTGTACTAAATCATGTTAATGACCTAGTACGTTGAATGCGTCACTTCCGAGATGATGGAACTTCAGTTTGTCTGGAATAGGCTTGAATGATGCTAACACTAGCCGAAACATGTAGCCACAGTCTCGTTAACAATAAGCTTTACTTGACTGCCCTATAACATCCGTGTATTTGGGTGTTCATAAATTTGTTCAAAATACTGCTAAAAAGATGCGATAGTGAACGACAAGCCAGAATACTAAACGTCCATCCTTCCTTTCTAGGCATCAAAAAAGAGGACATGCTTTATAAATTCACCCACTATATAAATCTTACTTACTACTCCCGACAGGCACCTAATTGTAAATGAGACAAAACAACCTAGCAGAGCGTGGTTTCGATCCACGGACCTCTGGGTTATGGGCCCAGCACGCTTCCACTGCGCCACTCTGCTTTATGAAATCAGTCTTCTCTTAATGCCACATAACTTTCAAACCCCAATGATTATTCTGTGTCTGAAGTTCTGATCATGATCATGATATGTGGTTACAACCATATGAAATACTGGTTTCTAGTGTCTACTGGGGCACTGGAACTGACGAAATGGTGCACAAAGTGCCGGTAAACTTGTTCGGCAACGCCGTCAACGAGAACATTAACGAATTATGAAATCATGAATTACCGCTAGATGTCTACAGTAGGACGTATGCGCACTACTGCTACCAACTGCCGTTGACATCGTGTAGCGACCAAGCACGAGAGACCGGCCCCAGTAAAAACACGGTGGAAATGCGTAACCCCAGTCCTCTGTCTCTCTCTCTGGCCCGAGCATGAGCGGTGTGCCCGAGGGTAACGCACTGTCTCTATCAGCACGTGGTCCGAGAGTTGAAGTTAGTAGATGTCACGCACTTTAACTGTGTGACGCACTCGGCTGCTTTAGTCGGCGGCCGATGTTAGCCCCATACATAAACACGTTTTCACGGTTTGTTACGTGGCCCGACGGTTGGGTAAGAGGACAGTGTCACCTCTCTGTATAAACATATTTTCACTGTTCGTCAGCAATCTCATGCCGGTGTCGCCGCATATGCTTCCCGTGACATTCCCTCTACTCATTGCTCTCAGTCGCCAATATCGAAGGCGTTTTGACGACAGCATGATAGGGCTGTCCTGTGGTGACGTTGTGTTCGATGTGGTTCCTGTTCCCGTGTCTTCTGCCGCTTTCAACCCTAAAACACCATCCTTACCAGTTACACCGATATATACAGGGTGTTTCACGACTTTAGGGCATAACTGCAGGAGATGATTTCCTAGTCTTTGTGATAAAAAAAGTTCAAATAAACATGTGTCCGATTTTGGACGGTTACGGAGTTATGACCGTTTGAATCTCGGAATAGAAGGTAACGATTACTGACAATAAAC
>Ga0136643_10006500_pt1 | contig 16750 bp, 11 predicted proteins | sample TergutLab28metaG_FD_96883 | JGI IMG/M metagenome (GOLD analysis project Ga0136643, IMG submission 96883) | Labiotermes labralis P1 segment gut microbial communities from Petit-Saut dam, French Guiana - Lab288 P1 (version 3) (version 3) | ecosystem: Host-associated > Arthropoda: Insects >... | reverse complement strand
GGGTTAACCCCGGGCGGGGTGTCTACGCCCTGCCCCCGCCCCTTCCCCCCCCCCCCCCCGGGAAAACACCCAGTACCCATTGTATAGGAGGCTGGGTGGGCCCCAGGGCCGGTCTGGATGAGTGCGGAAATTCTCACCCCCATCGGGATTCGATCCCCGGACCATCCAGCCCGACTACGCTGTCCTGGCCCACGATCTCATTATAATGTGCAGTATACAGGTGTGAGAATTATATACTATATGGAAACATGCGAAACTCTTAATGTTACAGCAGACGGTAGTCACAGATTGACTTTAATATGTTTAGTAATGCCCTGTGTTGTAAATGTCTAAGACACGCTCAAACAAAAGCTGTATTAAAGTATGTATACGCTAGGTAAATATTTTATTATAGGTGCATACACCCATTTCCCACTGGATATGAGGGTAACACTTCCTCCCTATTTCCTCCAACGTCATGTTTCAAAGTGTCATTAAGAATGGTCTAGAACGTCGCAGGAATTGCAGTTAGACAGAACACACGAGTTGCTGGTTTATGCTGATGGTGAAGATTTATTACGCCCATACCATGAAGAAGAAAACATAAATTTCTTTAGATTCTACTAAGAAATATTATAGGTAAATAACATGATATGCAGGTGGGAGGTCAGCATAGTGGTCCGGCCACTTTAACCCCTGAAAAGTGCCGTCGTACCTCCTATACTGGAGGCTGGGTGAGCCCTGGCGCCGGTCTGGACGGTCGTCGAGAAGAGGAGAGAAGTAAGACTTAGTATACCCACACAAAAACACACACTGGGAAACTAAGTACTCCTATACATTTATGTATTTTCACCTAATCCACGTTACATTTCAGAATATAAGAGACTACCATGGTGCGCAAACTTTCCCAGAATCCGGAAGAAACCACAAAGTTGAAGGTACCATTTGGGTAGATTGCAGCAAGTTTCGTACTGAGGACCCATATGTATTAGGCGCCAAAGTACAAAATTTAGTCGCCCTGGCGGCCTGAATCTCAGGATTTATTAGCTTCTGCGCATAGGAAATGTTCGATCAAAAAAATCTGCAGGAAAGAGATCATTAAGGAGACTAGGCGTATGGGATATCATAGGCAAATACAACGTGAAAGGGTAGATAGTATTCAGCTGGCTGAGGACTGGTTCCAGTTGCCGGATTCAGTAAAAAAAGATAATAATACCTGCGGTACTACAAAATCAGATAATAATGTCTTAATCAACTGCGTAACCGTGAATTGTCTCAGGACCAACCTCACAGCTATATTAATAACACAGGAGAAATATTTTACTGCTTTACTGCATGAAACGGTTCTGTGTGCTTCAGATATGTCTTTGGCTGAAACGTCTGGGACTTCTATTTTAAAAGCCTTTGCTTGGTAATAGCTACACATTTGGAAGTGATAACCATGAGTCGTAGATAAACATGTGACGTCTTTCTTTAACACTGTAATTTGTTCATCACTGAAGTAGTTTATGGTTTTTTTTTTACCTCTTCTTCTAAACACTGGAGCTGTAGAAGAGGGCAACAGAGGGAATGGATTGGTGAAAGAGATCAAGCTGATATTGTCATGGCAACAGGCGGAGTGTGTTTGGGTGTCGGGACACAGTTTTACTGCGCATGCCTTCATGGGAGGGTTGGTCTCGGTTGGGTGATATACACTTCTTGTGGTATGAATGCAACCCAGCATACTGGCTTGTCAAGTGGGTTGCATGATATACTGGCCTTTCTTGGAAATGAATCGAGATCCATGAAGATTTCGACGCCGCGTCACCTTCGCTCTAAAATCACAAATTTCAGAGAAACCGGTGCAGTGCAGTCCATTAACAGTTCTCTTGTTATTAATGAATCGCTTTTGAATTGATTTTGTTAGCTGCTGTTTCGGCCTAAATTATGTGGTCTAGTTTGTTATAGTCATAACTAATATCGTTAAAATTTTTGGCTGTTGGAATTAAACCAATTATTAGTATGGTTGATGATACAGTGAGATTTATTTTTGAGTGCGAACTCAAGTGTTAGAATGAGGTGCTCCTGGCTTGAAATTGGACCGACCAATTTTGCTTCGAGGCTTCGCTGCCTAGAAAAATCACTGCACCCATTGGTCTGTTTAATTCACGAATTCCTTAATAGAATTCTGTAGCTTTAACTTCTCATACCTGATACCAAAACGTATCTTTAGTTCATGAACCAAATTTCAACTTGACCCATCTTGAGAATTCACGCTGTTGAGTGCCTCAGAAACGCATATAGTTGCTTCAGTAAAATGTATATTTTTGTCGTTTCTGTTAAACTTACAATAAAAAGTGGTGTTTTTATTATCACTCCAATGAAAACCTGTGGAGAAACTTTAGTGTTGTCACAAAGAGGTAGACATGACGAAACAAAGAGGCGAATATCTGAAGTTTGTCTTTTCAAAGGCGCGACAATGAGGGAGAACGCACTTTGAAAATATATATACTCCGTCAACCCTTTCAGACCCAGCGGTTGCTTTGTTTTCCACCAGGTCTTACATTAAAAAAATTAATTTTGCCCACAGGACGTTTTTCTGTTTACTGCGCGTTAACGAGCCGAATATTTAAATTTAATTCAGGTTATATTCATATACTTCCAATGATTCGCAGTACTGATCTGCATCTACATCTTGCTCTTACTGGAAAAAAAATTGGCGGATCCTGGAAACCTTACTTCTTTCGGAAATCGGAAACCATTGGTTAGAAATTGGGTTAACCTAGTCTTTAGATGGTTAAAGTATGATTACATTACGTGATATGCCCGTTCTTTTAATTATAGTTACATTTTTATAAACTCGACACTTGTGTTTATTTATAACTGGTTTGCTTATAATATTTGGTTATTTCTTCTCCTTGCACACCTTCAGAATTATCAAGATTGTAATGGGAGCTGTAGGTAATGGTTGATCAGCACGAATTGCATGAAAACGGTCGGCCAAATAAACAAAGTCGATGTGCGGATGATGATGATTATTATAATAATAATAATAATAATAATAATTCTTTTCGCTCCTGAGGGGAACGTCGACAAAGTGCTGTCACTGTGCCCAACTGTATACAGTTCCTAAGCGCGTTCGCAAAAGTGCAAAAAGCGACTATTAACTTCTCTCTCTGCCTGTCCGTCCGTCCGTCTGTCCATCTGTCCTCATGGAACGACTGGGCTCCCACTGGACGGATTTGCATGAAGTTATATATCTGAGTATTTTCCGAAAAGCTGTTAAGAAAATTCAAGTTTCATTAAAATCAGACAATAACAGCGGGTGTTTTACATGAAGACAAATGTATATTTTTTTATCATATATTTCTCAGTTCTTCTTAGAATGAGAAATATTTCAGACAAAAGTTGTAGGGGAAATGAAAACACTTTTGTTAAATAACTTTTTTTTTCGGAAATCTTGCTGTTTATGAGACAATGCTGAGACATTTTGTAGAGCCGAGCAGGTCACAGACAACAAATGGCGCCTGCGCATTGCATGCTGGATACCTAAGTCTACAACACACACACAATATGTAATACTTCTTACTTCTCCATTTACGACAATGTTTGCACGAACGCGCCTCCACGTAACGTTACATGTACATAACTTGTCTTGTTCAGCTTCAGTCCAGTTTGTTAAGTGAGCTTATTCCTCGGTTGCTTTATTTATAGTCTTTCCGTGCTACTATTCCCTTTAGGATTCCCATTCAGTGCGGCGATGGAGATCACTTTTGGACAGAACACGTTTAATTATTCTAAAGAAAGGTTGACAAATGTCGGTAATTTATGGTCAAGAATTCGACTTTCCTTACGTTTTTTACAGTTGGTTGAGGCACTTAGCTACAATCTGGAAGGTAGCGGGTTCGATTATCGATGGGGTCATTGGGATTTTTCATTGACCTAGTTCTTCCGGCCGGACTCTGGCTCTGGGGTCAACTCAGGCCTCAACAAAAATGAGGACCAGGGCTTTTTTCTGGAAGTACAGGCATACGATTTACGCTCCTTCTGTCTCCCATCAACACAGTTTTGCAGTTCAGTTTACATTTTAGTGGGCTAATTATTTTTTAAATTTATACGCTAATTAACACCTATTGGTTTACTAATTGCCGAATACCAGAATATGTGTTTTTATGTGTTCTGAAATCCTGTGTTCTGGATAGATACTGGAAGCGATGGAATTTGCGTGTGCATAACTATCCAAAACTTGAACGTGGTGTTTCCATTGAAGATGTAACCGTATTTGTCATGAACATGATGGGACTTCAGCACCAGAAATGGAAATGTGCGCTATTCATTTTAGCTACTTACTCTGTAAATATTAAGCGATTATTGCTTGCGCTTAATCGTGACAAACTTCGATTCGTGTCAAGGATCGATTATATTTCGTAATACGTGACGCACTGTTGTAATTTTATAAACAGAACTCGGAATGGCACACAGCCCGCTAAACTGGCGCAGAAAGCAACATTTTGTTCCATATACAGGGTGTTTCAGGAGGAATAGTAAATATTTTAGTAGGTGGTACTATGGACTGTTCCGAGTAAATAAGTTCATATAAATATGTGTCCAATTTTCAAGAGTGTGGACATACAGCTGTCTGAATGTTACGCATAAGAAGCCTTACAAAAGGTATAAAGGAATATAAAGGAAAGACAAATGACGTATTGATTGCATTTATTGGCTACGTAAATGATCTCAATAAATTGCAACAATTCAAAGTAAGTGTTCAAAAATCCCACCATCGACTTCAATGCACTTCTCAACCCTCTTGGCAATAGTATGTGTAGCTCTCCTGAGGTCGTCTTGGCGTTCTTGCTTTATGAGGGCAGCATTATTCATAACGCGAGCGACCAATTCGTCTCTTGTGTTCACTTTTTCTTTGTAGACTTCGCTTTTCTTCTATCCCCATAGACAAAAATCTGATCTGCACGCGCCAACTTCAAACAGCTGTATCTTTACACCCTTTGAAAATGTGACAAATGTTTATATGAACTTATTTACTCGGAATAGTCCATACTAACACCTCTTAAAATATTTACTATTTCTCATGAAACACCCTGTATATACAAAATGTAAAGTAATCCCTATACAGGCCTGGACTGGCCCTGAGCGCTCTAAGAGGCCGAAACGTCCAGAATTTCTAGACAATCAGCATATGAAAGTGGCAATGTTGTCAGCCCTACGTACCGGCCGTCTTTACCCACAAGAAGTACTCCTGGTACTCATTTCTGTTAGAGGCTGAGTCGACACTAGGGCCATAGCGCCCTGGGTTCAACTCAGCTCAATGACCCCATAGGGAATCGAACTCATTCCCTTCCAGCTTGTAGCGCAGTACCTCAACCACCTGAACAACCACGTGACCCGTGCCCTGTCAATAATTTGTTTTATTTGTTGTCGACTCTTGTGAACACAGTGTGAATCTTGTGTTTCCATAAAAGACAGGAATTTACTTGACTAGCTGGGCGACTATTAGCTGCTTAAGAAGAATTCTGCTCCATCATATTGGTTGTTCCACATTATGTAATGAAACGTCGAAGCTGCATTGTCACATTGTATCATACTGCCTCAGTACGACGATATATTTGCATTTCCTGTTGTTCAGCTCTAACAGCAACCTCCCTAAAGTTCAGCTTAAGCTGCCTTTGCTGTAGTTTAGGTTTTCGGAATTATGTACTGCAGACTAAGTTGCGGTGCTTACTGATTCTGAGTATTAAATCCACGAATTTTCAAAATGTAGGTAATATTCATCTTCACACTGTTCTGTTGGCGCAAATAGAAATAGCTCGCAATTAAATTATATTTCTGCGCGGTAGTATATTACTGATATTTTTCACAACGTAGGGGTAGACGGCCGCAATAACGCCACTGTTCGTTAGAACGTAATTTTCATGTTTACGCAGTATACGTTTTCAAAGTTTACTAAGTTCTATGTGTTTAACTACGAAACATTTACTAGGTTCCACACATTAGGGGGGGGGGGAAAGGCAAAGTGGCAAATGGTGTTTTTCTGTACGTATGGAATATAATTAGGCCCCTTTAGGAACGTGTGGTATAATCAGAAGAACTGCACATTCGTTAAGTGGAAAATTGTTTACTTTTGTTAAATTTTTAAAGAATGTACACAGATGCACCGTCCTGAGCACTTATTCACTACCACAATCAGCGCAAATGTCTCACATATTTGTGTGATCTGCTATAATATCTATTTCCCTCCTAACCTACACGTTGCATTTATCCGATTAGCCGTCTACAACAACTGGTATTAAGATGCACTGCCAAGCAGCAAACATACAAAACATAGAACTAGCGATTTTGTTTTGGCTCAAACTCCATAATAAAGTGAATGTTTTTTTTTGTCAAAATCGAAATTTGTCTACAACTTATAGATGTTTCTGGGTTTGTCAAGGCCGATCGATATATACTGACATTTTCGATTTTCACGTGAGGTATGACAGTTATTTTCCCGGAGAGACTCTGTAAAAGTGTATGTAATTACTTTCACATCAATCGCTCCTGTTTGCCCCGAAGTAGTCCTTTTGTGCAGCAATACCCTTAATGATATGGCCTTTACGCTATCCTTTCTTCTGGAATGGTCTTCAGATTGTCGTTGTTTGTCCCTAAATGTTGTTTCTTTTTTTTCTGACCTCTCTCGTCAATTGCTGGAACGAAAAAACTTTGGCTAGACAATCTTCGTAGTTGCACCTTGCATGTTGATAATATTACTTCTTTATTGTCCAACTAATGCACACAAATTATTATAAATTGTTAAAAAGTTATAAACATTTAAAATTATAATAGTTGCTCCAACATGTTTCGGTTTACATAAACCATCATCAGGGAGCTCTCAACCTGTATCTTCGTTATAGTTACAATGTTGACTTCGGTTACATATCCTTATTTGAAGTTATCGGTATTGTGGCTGCATATGCTGCATATAGCGAAGCACAGGTTGAGAGCTCCCTTATGATGGTTTATGTAAACCGAAACATGTTGGGGCAACTATTGCAATTTTAAGTTACTTTAACAGTTTAACAATTTTATAATAATCTGTGTGCATTAGTTGGACAATAAAGAACTATATTTGGCTAGAGTTGTCACGGTTGATGAAAGTCGATGCTTTCAGTACGATTCAGAAACGTATCTACACGTGCTGCAGAAAATGCTCTCGCTTCTCTGAGTATTTTCCCTGTAGATTCTTGGCCCGTGGATGCACTTTGCCATCCATTTTGAACGTGTTAGTGAGACAGGGTTACGTTTGGCAGCAGTTCGGCACGTGAATATTCCGACCAAGCGAATCTGATAAACAAACTTGCAGTTTATTTTGTTGGAAAGTTTCAGCAATGTGTGCAACCAATTAGTGACGTGTAGAACACATCCACGGTCAGGGATTTCCAGGAGAGTTGTGGGCCTTCTGAAGGGCGCCAAATGTCAGAGAAATGTTTTATACAGATTGGCCTTCCATAATGTTTTAGATGGGGGGGGGTCTAAATATTTATGAACCACATGTTAGCAAAGCCAAGTGATAAAGAAAAGTACGTGACCTGTAATAATATTTCGTTGGGCATTTATAATGGCGTGAGATATACCTGATATAGAAGTTTTTGGCGCTGAATCTATTCCAGGTGATAGATTTTAACTTGACCTAATGGTTTCCGTAGGAAAGGCTGCATAAAAACCGTTCAAATATCTAGGGAAACCTTAACGAATCAAAATTCTATTCAGGATGAAATTAAGAGTAGATGGAACTCGGGGAATTCTTGCTATCACTCGGTGCAGAATGTGTTGTCTTCCAGTTTGCTACCCAAAAATGTAAAGTTTAAGATATACAGAACTATAATTGTGCCTATTGTTTTGAGTGGGTGTGAAACATGGTCGCTCACATTGAGGGAGAAACGTAGGCTGACCGTGTTTGAGAATGGGGAGCTGAGGAGAATATTTGGGCCTAAGAGGGACGAGATATCAGGGGGGTGGAGAAAACTATATAATGAGGAGCTTAATGACTTGTCCTCCTCACCAAATATTAGTTGATTGATCAAATCGAGATGAATGAGATGGGTGGGTTATGTAGCATGTATGGGGGAGAGGAGACGTGCATACAGGGGTTTGGTGGGGAAACCCGAGGGAAAGAGTCGACTTGGAATACCCAGGCATAGATGGGAAGATAATATTAAGTGAAAGTGGTATGGGGGCATTGGCTGTATTGATCTGGCTCAGGATAAGGACACATGGCGGTCACTTGTAAATCCGGCAATGAACCTTCGGCCATCGTAAAATGCGGGGAATTTCTTGGCTAGCTGCGAAACGGTTAGCTTCTCGAGAAAGACTCTGTTCCATGGAGTAAGTAAGAAAGTATGTTTCGTATCTCTGCTTTTGTCTGATGATGACGGCCGATCGCGTTCCAAAACGTCACCATATCAAGGATATCTCAAATAATGGTGTCACATGTAATATTCTTATGGTTTATCAAGAATTGTCACAGACGTTTTGAGAAGCATATGGACTCCTGCAAAACAGTTAATTGGACGCTCAGAATAAAAAACCTGGTGAGCCCCCTTTCATTTCCAGGTTTCTAGATGTTGAGGTGGTAAGCCATACCTTTTACAACACTTGGTACCCTGATGTATTGTATTCTTTACCATACACAGTGCTGGTGACGAACATTTCGAGTATAATCGCTTTAATTTTCCAAAACTCCGTTCTCTGACACAGTAAAGGAGTTTATTTGTAAATTGCTAGCGTCCATAGCAGATCTACTGTGTCACTTGCAGTAGCTGTACCTCAGCAGTGTAACTGACGAAGTATAATTTTTCAGACTATCATGGTAGGTGTTGCACACAGTCCTTACAGCGCTTATGATAAGTTCATTCAGACGTGTCGGAGGTCTATCATTTTAATCCGCAAATTGTTTATTTGTGGGGGAGGTTTTGCAAGCGAAAATATTCACAGTTAATCTGACAATGTCCAAAATTTCCAACATATTTAATGTCGTGAGTTGGGATAGGCAGATAACCTTACACTCATGAAATTGTTTGACTAAACTTTGGGAAATACTGTGCGTAGTTTTGTTCCATTGAATCGCACCGTTCAGTCGTGTGCTGTATTCAGTGACATAAAATTTCACCTTCCATATCATAGCGAGCTATACTGAATGAAATAACTACTGTAAAAATATCAAGGTTGTTAGTAGGTTAGTACAACAGAGAAGAGGTTATCGTGAAGCTTTCTATTCCCTGCATTTTCACATAGCAATTATATCTTTAGTTTTCCAACTAAATGCACTTATACAATTGAATATTTGTATTGTTTACTAAATATTACACATGAGCATTTAGTTGGAAAATTAAAGATACAATTGCTATATGAAAATGCACAGAATTAAAAGCTACACGAAAACTGATTCTGAAAAGACAAGATCAATCAGTAACTATAAGAACATCAAGTACAAACTGCTCAAAACAAATGCTGCAATATGGTACAATAAGACATGCAGGAAACACAGATAAAACCAAAAAGGAGATATTTAGTAAACACAATGTTTATTAAATGCCACTACATGTTTCGAGCACTGTGTGCTCGAAACATGTAGTGGCATTTAATAAACTTATTATAAAACAAGATTTTGTGCATCAAGTTGGTTAATTACTAAGATTATACTGAGATGCACGGTCAGCAAAACATCAAAATTCAGTAAACAATTTCTTTACATGTTCTGTTTCTATCAAGTGTTCAACGAAGTTTAAACAAATGAAAATTAATTAACCATAATCTGGAGTCAGCAGTCGCAGTCTTTTTAAGATGCATTGTGGACTTGAGATTCAACAAACACGTATTCATATTCGTGGTTAAACATACGGTAAAATCAAGGGCTTCCATTTTAGTATTATCTATGTTTAGGAAGTGTGTATGGAAATATCAGCTGAGGAGACATACCGGAAATTTGTCTCGAGTTAGCCCCCAAACCAGTCACCATTCGTAAGAATGACAATAATCTCCTGTGTTTGTAAATACGGCGCCACCGTTAACCAGATAGCTATGAGGCGGCTTAATGACCGGGGAAGTCCGGAATTTGTTCCATCGGTTTGTCAGACGTCACAGTGAGTCATGTGACCATTCAGAAGCAGTCTCATGCGTCGCGATCGATAGCAATGAGGGGGGAGAGGGATTTGGAGACACTACGTGTGTGTGTGTGTGCGTGTGTGTGTGTGTGTGTGAAGTACTATTCTATACGATGAGAAAGGAATTTTCAATAGGGGCATGTCTTTAGATGGGGGGGTCGTTGGTACGAAAGTGAACTGATTAAAATGCAGTGTTTTACTGCATTAGATGTGAACACAGAATCCTGACCTTGGTTGTTCAGCGTGAGATGAAGATTAAATCACAAATTCTGTGAGGTAGAATTCTATTTGAAAAAGCTAATAGTCATTAGCTTGTTCAGGAAATGCCGAATTTTGAATCATATCCACAAAATCCCGCCTTTCGCCCCCATTCTGAGCTACATGACGTAGATCGCACACCTACATGATGTTTATTTAAGATTCCGTTTAATATTATCAGACAAACCCACTTTCTAGTCCAAGAGGTTGCTCAAAGGCAGTAAAACATTTAGTTTTGCAATTAGACGAATAAATGAGCTAAAGCCCCAGTAAGGACTCGACACCAAGACTGACTGACGACTACCAGTCGTAACGCGACATGACTGTGAAGGTCTTCAGCGTGATAATATGCTGAATTTAGTGACTATGTTATTAATGTCATGTTCAAGTTCCTTCATGTAAATGTCTGATTGGTACATTAAATTAGAATACGAATGGAAAGGGTATGTAGTCAAACACAACTGTGTCAATTAAGATGTTTTAATGACTATTACTAGACAACTACATGTTTCGGCCTTTACTGGCCATCTTCAGGTTGTCTTCAAGAGAAATTAAGGTCCTCCTATATATATATATGTATATATATAAATATATATATTTATATTTATTTATACCTTGGGGACCGCGATGACACAGCGGTTAAGGTGCTGTGCTACAAATCGGAAGGACGCTGGTTCGATCCCATCTGGTGTCAGTGGATTCTTCATTGACATGAAATCCTTCCGATCGCACTATGGCCCTGGGGTAGGCTCAGCCTCTAACAGAAATGAGTACCAGGGGTATTTCCTGGGGGTAATGGCGGCCGGTGCGTAAGGTTGACAACCTTACCACCATCCTGGGCCATTGTCACGTAATCTGGGAACCTTATCTTCCTGGAACCCTCTGGGCCCCTCCGGGCCTGTAACGGGACTGCTTTACCTTTATATATATATACCTTAAATCCTACTATATATATAGTAGGACCTTAATTTCTCTTGAAGGCAACCTGAAGATGGCCAGTAAAAGCCGAAACATGTAGTTGTCTAGTAATAGTCATTAAAACATCTTAATTGACACAGTTGTGTTTGACTACATACCCTTTCCAGTTTTCACACACACAGTGGGGATGACACACTTCCTAGAATACGACTGCTTCTTTTCACATCCACTCCATTTAATATTACACTAATTTTAATTTCGATCGATCGCACACGGTCTTAACAACAGACATGAGAGAGTTACGTAAAATCAATAAATAAACATGCCATATACACACTACTACCTTATTTATTCCTCAATTATAACGTTGCTACATGTTTCGGCTGGACTGTTTGTGGCCATCATGAATCGATTGCCCGTAGTCTAAAACATAGAAAATACGCTGATGTATATAATGGCCCTACATCATACTTCGGGTGCTTTCTAGATGGAGCGTAATGCATGTGCACACAAATTTTTTAAAATTCGAGACGTCGTCTCAAAATTTTGGGCGCAGGATCATGACAGGAAGCAAATTTCATGATGAGAGTACCCACAATTTCAGGCGTCACCGTACAAAATGTACTTAGTTTAATATTATCTACACGCACACACACACGTATATATATATATATATATATATATATATATATGGGTACTCTCCTTATGAAATTTGCGTCATGTCACAATCCTGCGCCTAAAATTCTGAGACCACATCTCGATTTTTTAACAATTTACGTATGCGTGCATTGTACTCCATCTAGAAAGCACTCGAACTGTATTATATATGTATATATATATATATACATACACACATATATGCATTGTGTGTGTGTGTGTGTGAGAGAGAGAGAGAGAGAGAGAGAAAGAGCGAGAGAGAGGGACTCAAGAACTGAGTAACAAAAATAAGCAATTTTGAAACTAAGAAGAACTGCAAATCTCTCTCTTCTCTAGTGGCTTGAATATAATGCACAAGAACTGTATTTCGTGTTACCCGAGTGGGCAGGAGATGCCCTGTGTTCAGCAAACAGTTTTCAAATTGAACTGCAATAGACTCATAAGACTGATGTGTTTTTCGCCTACGGTAAAGATAATATTTACATTGTTCTGACTAGTGTGATGTTTTTGACACGTGTTACGCGCGTACCATGGATGACGCGCCCATTAATTGCTTTTCCAAGCCAGACAGCCAGGATGAGCGGCTATAGACTCATTAGGTCGCTCGCTTTATGCCTTTCAGCTACTTAACTTTTCTTGCAGTTGTGTCGACTTGTCGGCCCGTCTTCCAGCCAGCAGCCTGACATGTTGACAAATTAACTCATACACACGGTGTCTCTCCGCAGAAAACAGGTCTTCAGGGTGATATTCAGAGGTTAGAGGAGGAAGTATTTGGAGCACGTGCTTTGCTGCAGGCGAATTTTGAACGAGTTGAAAATGTTTCCTATTGTCGAACAGCTACTGACCTCTTCTACAGGTAGGTGAGACTTGATGTAATCACTGAGGTCGCAGCGAAGGTTACTTTCTTCTGGAATGAGACGCCGTGTCTCTCGATAAATGTCTGCCTAGCTATAGAGTGGCGTCACATAAGAAAGTAATTATTAGCCAAACAGTTGATTGACTGATTGATTGATTAATCGAGTGAGTGAATGAACGACTAAACAAGTACCTCCATGGAGCGGAGTATTTTATGAGAAGCGAACATTCTCCCGGCCGATCCAAGAATTTTCCTACATTACAGAGTTTCACCCTGGGCTCGCAATTTCTGGGGTTTTTTTTTAAGCACACAACCGGTTGTTAGATGCGGATCTTCTGTGGTTAATTATGGATTCCAGTGTATCTAAACACATGATTTTCCACGACATCCACAGGCGTATGTGTACAGCGTGTTTATAGTTATGGTAACAATTAGTTTCCCTGCAACTGTTGCAGTAAAATCTTCGCCTCATTGTATTATTATTATTATTATTATCATCATCATCATCATCATCATCGTTGATCCCATGTTAAATGTGGTCTTCTAATCACCACCGCAAGGCGAGTTAACAGTTTGTGGATATAGTATTAGGCCGCCAGACAGTGAGGGTAGCCGAGCGGGAGATGCGAACTGGATTGTCTCAGAATGTGATTCAGTAGCAGCTTCTTGTAAACACGATATCGAGCCGTGAGATCCATAAAATGTGGCTTATTTGTTGACTAGCTTCGCGAAAGCCAGGTTATCATGCTTTGAATATCATCAGTTCCACGGTTTTATATTGACATTCCATATAAGCGGATGCATTAATATTACACCTTCTTCTTCTTCTTCTTCTTCTTCTCCTCCTCCTCCTCCTCCTCCTTCTTCTTCTTCTTCCTCTTCTTCTTATTCTTCTTCTTGTACTTTACATATGGGTGCCCTCTAGCCCGTTCGAAATCAGATCTATTTCCGAAAATGTGTTTGTTTCACTATCTGCCCTTAATATGTGTGGTTTTGAGATTATGGAAATGCACGAAGCCGCATAAGGATATTAGAAGATCGGAAATGAAATTTCTGGTGTATGTTTCTGGGCACATCCGCGAAGAACAAGTGGGAAATATCAATAGCAGACAACTCCCGGAAAGCGGTGAAATAACCGAATCCAATTTTCAAATTTGCTTGGTATGATCACGTTGGTGCATGAAAGCAGTAACTTTACATTACTTACCCAATCCGAACGCAATTCGAGACTTTGGTAGACAAATAAAAGGGTGGGAAGGCTCCCTGTCTGACGGAGCAAGTCAATCTAAGGCTTACCTTGAGGTAGAAGAAGAATGAAAAGAATTATCATGGCGAATCTTATAGACCTTTTGTTTGTCTCCTTGGACAGGGTGTCTGCCCGTCGCAAAACCTCTAATTACACGGAGCTTCCATGCCTTGAGCGGAACTGGAACTCACGATCACACTCTTCGAGCCCTAAAAGACGGTACGCGCCTTAGACCACGCTGTCACTCTTATAGGCTCTATTGTATTCAAGGCGATAATCTTACTAACAGGTCGTTCTTGAGCTGACAATGATGTTCGCTCAGCTGGTAAAGAAATTCCGCCTTTAATGGAAATCAGAAAGATACATTATCATGTTCATAATATCCCGCACTGGCAACGCTCCTGAGTCAGTTTTACCCAATACACATGCATATGATATACATACATTATATATTGCTGCAATCCGAAATACCTTTCACTTATAATTAAACGACGGAGGCCTCTCCAAAGAATTTCTCCTAGTTCTGGGCCCTTTGTAACATTTCTTAAAGTGCTGTTTGTTTTTTACACCGCGATCTTAGGCAACGTTTATCCGTGACCGCTTTACAACATATTCGTAACTGTTTTATTTATCTGGAGACGGCCTTTTCCAGCTGCAAGTTTTCGTGTCATGGTGACAAGGGATCCACTTAACACAATACTAGTCAAGCCGCTTTATCGCGCCACTGTGAAGTTGCATGATTTGTACTGAACTGACAGCATAGTAGGTAGCCGATGAAGTGACAGAAATCATGCTTCAGACTTCCACTATAGGCCTGCTTGCCGACACTTCAGGTGGCAGAAGGCTGCGCGAACTGGAAAGGATAAAGTTTGTGTTAGAGAAGCAATCTTCACTGTTATGTCGCTTCGCGGTGCGAGAAACATCGATCTGTTGTAACGTACACATAACGAACGGAGGCAGTGGATAGCTTCTACCCAACCTAACCCCGGGGTTCTGGCTCGTATTGGGTCAGCTCCCAACAGGCTTCAAGCTGGGTCACCGACAGGTATTACTGTCCTTCCCTCTTCCCCGCCATCACACGGCACAGCATCAGCAAGAGAGAAACATGCACGCACGCACGCACGCACATACACACATCAAGAGAGGCCGCGTTCCTCACTGCCTAATCAAAAACGAGATTCCAGGTCACCAGTAAAGCATTTCACTTTCACTTGTTTTTGTTACGAGCTTCAATAGCATACTAGATGCATTGATTTTTGTATGGGCTGGGTGATCGACGAACAGCAGTTCGATTCCCGGCACAGGTAAGATATTTATGTCTTTACCGTAACCTCCAGCCACACTTCAGCGGCTACCAGGTGCTCTTACCCCACTATAAAGCGACCGAGACCTGGAACTGACCATTCATCTTCATCCAGTGTTGAGGTTCAGCATAAGTGGATCTACGCCACTACTCCCTCCATATACCTTCTTGGCTTACATAAGATCCACTTTGGACCCTTATAATCTTCGGGTTTATCAGAATTATTATAAGCTTCTATAAAAATATTATTTATATATAATGTGTGCTATAATTAAGTATTTTCAAGAACATAATACGTTAATACGCTATGAAATTGCCAAAAATCTTAGACAGCTTCATATTACGTGTCTGCGTTAATAGGAGGGGCGTCTGACGTCTTTTCCTCAGTCCGCCTCCTAAAACATCAGTCATTTTTCAGCTGCGTTTAAGCGAAAGCACTACGAAGTTGGAGCAAATAAGATATAAAAACTTTCGCAAGCTGATACAAGGCAGTCAGAGAGACTGAAGAGTTAAGACTTCTGTAGAGAGACGTGATTTCTGATTCAGTTGTTTCTTAAACATTTTGTTAATAGCAGGAGCACAAAGTACAAATATTAGAGCTAAAACGGTTAAAATATATTCAGTACGTAGGTTTTCCTAGTAATACAAATTATATAGGAATGTACCGTATTTATTCCACTGAAACACCATTATTTTTCAGCATAATCCCCTAGCACACTGATGAATTTGTTCTAAGTTGGCACTAATTTAACTGTTTCGTTGCTGCAGAAATTGGGTTGTTCCATTCTGTAACCATTCACGATTAGCCATTTCCAGTTCCTCGTCACTATGGAATCGACGGCTTCCCGTATATTGCTTTAGCGGCCCAAGCACTACGGTGGATGGGCCGGAAGTTCCCGGTGAAACGAGTGGAACAGCTATTATGGTCGAAGTGTGCTGTATGGGGTTGCAATATCGGGCTGAAAGATTACACCTAGAGGCAGACCATTTCTATGGACGGCTGAAGCAACACTAGGGGAAGTCACTTTTTGTAGATATCAGCTGAATGAGAACACCCTCAAACATAACAACAAATTTATTGTAAAACAGTATAATTGTTTACAACACGCCACTGTGTTACCTTCTTTTATATTTTTATATTTGCTTAAAACTTGTTGATAGACTCTTCGTGCCGAAATATGTGAAGTGTTTTAAGTGTGTGTATGGCTACACAATATATTTGTAGCTGTTTTGACGTTTTATTGACCGTGCATCTCAGTATATTTATCTCAGTGTTTAACCAACTTGATGCACAAAATTTGTTTCACAATAAGTTTTATTTCATACCTCTACATGTTTCGAGCACATGTGCTCGAAACATGTAGAGGCATGAAATAAAACTTATTGTGAAACAAATT
>Ga0136643_10006498_pt1 | contig 16750 bp, 7 predicted proteins | sample TergutLab28metaG_FD_96883 | JGI IMG/M metagenome (GOLD analysis project Ga0136643, IMG submission 96883) | Labiotermes labralis P1 segment gut microbial communities from Petit-Saut dam, French Guiana - Lab288 P1 (version 3) (version 3) | ecosystem: Host-associated > Arthropoda: Insects >... | reverse complement strand
GTAATTAAATTTAAAATGTTGTTATTGTGTTGTGTTTTTATTGTTGTTTTTTTTGAGTTTTTATAATTAATGTAGGTGTTTTGAGAGGGGGGGGGGGGGGGGGGGGAGGCAAAAGAAAGCATAAAGGCATTTCGTATTCATAAAAAGGTGATTAGAATAATCACAGGTAGGAAAAAATACGAATTCTGTAGACAGAAATTTAAGGAAAATAGAATTCTTACAGTGACATTGATGTACGTTTTAGAAGTTCTGTGCTTCATAAAAAAGTACAGGGGAGACCTTGAGCGAAATTGTGGGATCCATGAACATAATACATGAAGCAAATATGACCTTCATACACAATCTTGTAATACACCTTTACTTCAGAAGAGTGTGTTACACATGGGTGTTAGATTGTATGAACACTTGGCCTTGAAAATAAAAAAAATAGATAATTTCAATCAATTCAGAAAAGAGGTTAAATCGATTTAATTAAAAAATTCGTTTCACACACTTGAAGAGTTTTCGCAGGCTAAACTTGTGTAGAGACACTGTTGGTAGCTGATCTTGAGTTTTCACACTGCAATAATTCAGATAAGCTCTAGGTTTCAATTTGACAGGCTGGATATAAAGAAATAGGGGGTTACATATATAATATGGTACAATCAGCAATCGGTCATTACATAGCAATTTTGTATTGTATTCAACTTTTTTTATATTGTTTGAGTGGCATTGTATTGCTTTATTATTTTTAATGACAGTGTGTTGTATGTTGGACTATGTTATGTTTTGATGTATCCAGAGTCACATGTATGGTTGGTCAGATTGAAAATTAAATTGAAATTGAAATTGTAATAAATTTATTAGTCATTTTAAACAACTTTATCGCAGTAACAGTAATGTATTTTACTGTGTGCATGGATCGGACTGTGCACCGAAATTATTGTTTTGTTACTCTGTATGGATAATTAATTTATTATTGTAACAGTTTGAGACATTGTATATGTATTATAATGTTTCATGATTTGTAGTTGGACAAGTCCAGTGTTACATATGTAACAATACTGATGTACAATAAATGAAATGAAATGAAACTTTATAGCTCAATCGATTATTATTCCTGTAATTCTACAGAGAAAAAAAATTCTTCTAGTCGTGCAGACAACTTCAATTCAGTGTATACTGCACACTTTATAACACATAGGGGAATTTAGATTACATAATTTAAAAAAAGTTGCAAATCATTTTACATGAGGAATTGAGATCTCATTTCCTTTACACTGTAAAATCTCTATAGACATTTTTCTGCCTTCATTCATCATTTATTGCATAAGAATTACTATATATCCTCTTGTTTATGTGCTGGCCTTATACAATTACAATTAACCCTTACCCTGCTAACGTGGAGAATATGGTGAGCTCCTAATAATGACAGCAGATGGCAGATGGGATTTAACTTGGCATTTAGAGGGTTAATTCCACAAGTCCACATAATTAATGCAACATGCCACAACAATTCACATGCCATACATTCTATCTGAATATATATGTTGTAAATGGAATGAGATCTCAGACAGACAGCTAACACAAAATACAGATGTATAATGGTATAACTTTAATTGCTCTACATGTTATTAATAACTGATTGGCCCAAAGATAGCCACCCATGTTGTCAGAAAGGGCAGTATACACAGAAATGGAGTTGTGTTAAAGACTAAAACAAATCTTTATTTCTCAGAATGTGGTATGGGATATCATACTTCCAAAACAGTCTTGCATTGTGGCAGACATTAAAGAACCTCCATCAAGAAATAAACAAGCATCTCACCCTTAGTGCTTCCCCGAATCAAATAGAAAGCTACCGGTTGCTTCCACTTTGTACGCAGACCACAGATCATGAAGACCAGGGCATGATTTGCAATAATGCTTGTCCTGCCATGGCTTCCAAGGTCCTCTAAGCCTCCAATACAGTCAATCTTCTGATTGAAATGCTAATGCTCTCTGATTGACATCTTGTCCAACATTTGATAACACATGAAATCTTTATCAGACATTGTCATTGAGAATACTAAACACATGGGCATTAATGCTTGTCCTACATTGGACAGTGTTTAGAAGGGATTGTAAGGTTCTTCTCGAAGGCAGGGGAAATAGGGACCAGAGAAATGTATTGGATCTGGGGCTACACTTTAGGACAGAGACAGTCAGAACTTTTTCTTTGTAGATCCAGCTCCTGCCATTAGGCTCATGTTTACTATTCCTAACAACAGACGCCAAAAATCTTGAAGTATCTACATTCAAAGAAGATGAAAGAGATTGAATCAGAGGATTACTCTCCAACTGACAAACTTCCTTCAGCTTCTTTGCCCTGTACTTCTTCCAAAGCTCGCAGAGGGCACTCTCTTTGGTCTGAATCATGCTAGTTTCTTTTTTCTTGGTGTTAATTCAGCAACTCTGTCCAAATCAAGGTTTTTTTTAGTACAGAATGCCTTGCTTTGCGCTTTGAGGAAGAACTTTGAAGGCTGAAACTCCTGAGTTCTCCACCACAAACAATTTTGTTAATAGAGCCTTGGGGAATGGAGGGCTCTATACTTGAAAATGTTTTGGATGCTGTTATGGACAATTTGGAACAGGTTTTCTTTGGTTTCTGGAAAGGAAGTTAATCTGTACAGGCAACAAGTGGTGATGATGAACTCATAGGAGGGATAAGGAAGGTAAATTCTGTAGGTTTTGGTGCTGAATGTGAGTGTGAGGATGTTGCACAGACAGTAGGAACTACTGTTCTGTTTCGGCTTATACATTTAGGCAATGTAAAATCAGCCTCTGAAAAATGCTGGCTGCATACAACCTTCCAGCTGAGGTATTTTATAGTGTGTGCACTGCACGGCACACCCAGACTGTCTGCCCACAGCCGAGCCCGGCCCCCAAAAAAATTACAGTGTCATTCATTGGCTAATGTCATATATTGTACTTGCAATGCTAGCTGATTTGTAACTCAAATTTCAGGTAGTAAGCCATGTAGTCTACAGTGCATGTAGTCAATTACACACATTCTTTGTCAATTTGATGAAAGCAACTGCATAAAGTAACAGAGATTAATAAGGCATTAGGTATGTGCAGAATTAAAATAACAATATCAAAAAACAGTATACTCCCCAGTGAATACCGAATTAAAAATACGTATTTTTGGTGCATAAGACCCATTATATGATACTGTTTGATCTATAAACAGACGGCTGCATTCTTGGCATATCATTAAGATAAATCATGATACTTACTATATAGGATTCTTTGGAAACCTGAAGAATTTCAAATCTGCATTGCTGCTGCTTCCATTGCATTGTTGCAAGCAGCAGTACTGTTTTCTATTCATCATGTACCTTCACAAATTCATCGTTCATTAAACACTGTCAACAAAATATTTTAAATTAATCAGACAACAGCATCGAGAAAACTGTACGAGCATACGATTTTAGAATAACAATTATTACCAAACACAATCTTGTAAATAAATGATATAACAATGACAATCTTTTAACTTGTCGACATTAACTGCTGAATATACAACAAAATCAAGGCTTAATCTGAACACACTATAAACTTAAGAACAACCCCTTCAAATAATATGTCGATCAAAAATGCGTTATGCTCCAAATTAATATCAATTAACACAAGTCTGTGACTGGTTGACTGCATTTTTGCCACCTGTTGTGAAAAATGCAAAGCATCAAAAAGATGTTGCTCAAAGCCACGAAGTTTCCCCCTTGGCTGATCCACTTGCCACGACATGATTTGTGTGTTGAATGGTATGGTCATTGTACTGTGAAGTAGATGAAAAATGTTTTTGAAGAGCGTTCTTAGTGTTACCAATGGCTTATGAAGTATGAATTTCATTAGCCAGGCCTTATATTACCATCAAGTGTGGAGGATAGTTGTTCGTGTGATGGTGGAAATATTAACAGTTGCCTTTGGTTGAATTATTGCATAAATGTATTGTAAATGTTGGTACAACTGCATTGTTTGTTGCCCATAACTAAGGATTTTTTTGTGTACTTTTAAGCAATGGGATCAGAACCCCTTTATAACTTAGAAATCTATAGCTTGACTTTCATGCACGTTGTCAGGCAAATTGCGTATGAAATGCAGGGACTGCCTGTACTCATTTTGGTATATTGTAAAACTCCATTTTTAAGACTGGTATGGTTACTTGGCACTCCTCACCTTTAGGAAGTAACATAAAGATTTACTTTCATTTGCCTCCTATTCACTAGGTGCCAGGTACTATTTCCACAGCTGTAAGGTAGTGGGAGCATAGAGATTACCACTTTACTCTGTCTGAAGCCAAGGTTAAGAATGCAACTGTACCTCCACTACCATTACATACCTTAGTGGCATGCACAGGTAAATCTTTGTTGATCATGCACTGCACTACTCTAATAGCACATATGCATGGTCCTTGTGGCCAAGAGTTGCATTTCTCAGTACTAATTCTGTTATCCCTGAGTTCAAATCATGCAGATGGAACCACAGAACCCTGCAATGTTGCACTTATAATGTGTACAACCTCAGCCAATCATACAAACCAAAACCAACCATGTACACTGCTGTTGAGACAAGCAGAATGCCCTTAATATGCAGAGAAACCTATTTTTAAGGAAGGGTGTGACCTAAACCATTTGAGCGGCGTTGAGAATGCATACAATTCAGCTGAAGGCAATTTTGTCACCCTGGAGCACTGGTCTGTGGAAAATCATGTATTTGTAGCAGAAACTTTTTTGATAACAATATGTACACAATTATGACTTGTTCATTTTGCAGATGGCTAAACATTCATTGAATTCGTTCCCAGTCACAACACAATTAAGCGTGAGAAACAGCTTCTTCTCAAAAGTAGAAACATCCAAGGAAATCACCTACTCTCAGTAATCCAAAGAACACTGAACAGGTACAACAAGCTTTTCAGAAGTCATCAGTGATCAGCTGTGAAATGAACATGTGCTCTTAAACTACCTAACCAAACCATATGCTGAATATTGCCTAAGGCCTGAAGTTTGCATACCTAAAAATAGTGGCAGTACAGGCCTTAAGCGAACATGACATGATTACCACAAATGTTTGACAACAACTTTTGGGTGTCATAAATTTTGATGTCATTAAAATTCATGACACCCTAAAGGAACTTTTCACCTTTCAGGCTATGTGACTAATCCAAACTTTCACTGCTGGGCAGATGAAATCACAATCACATTCATGAGCAACATTTAGACAGTACAATGGCCATTTTCTGGTGTGCTTAGCTTCTTTTAGGGGTGGCTGGATCCTATTCTTGGAAGATGAAGTATTGCATTAACAATGTCAGAGTCCTCCATGCATATGTTGTGTAACTTCCTAGCATGTGAATTACAATATGACATTGAACTGCACACCTTGTGGTTCCAGAAGGAAGAGGCAATGGCTTATACCATGGGGAATTCAATGAATGTTCTCAAAACAATGTTCCCATTACATTATCTTATGAAGTGGAAATGTCCATTGGTCTGCAGCATCATCAGAAATGAATGCCTGCCTGCAACTACTTCCTCCAGGGTTGGAAGAAGTAATTGCACATATGAGTAATGGGGAGTTTTTCATCCTGATTGCAACAATATGTAATTAACAATGGACATCATCTTTCTGATGTGAATTTTATGAAGTGAGTGTTAAGTATAAAAGCCTTTGAGGTGTACAGCAATGTGGTAAATTCACACAGAAATTGATTTTTTATTTTTATTTCAACACTATCAGGTTTCTCTGCCCGATCCTTCAGCCCATTATTATCAAATTCCTTGATTATGACTATGCTGGACCAAAACATTCTGAAGATGTAACGTGGTATTTGAGAAGACTCAACAGTAGTGTCTAGGGTAGGTTTTAATTTTTATGATTGATTAAGGAGTTATGTAATAGAATTGCACCATTACAAGATAGTAACAGCCAAAGGGCATGATTAAGACCCACAGTACCCTTGGACATTAAAGGTTAATCTTTGTACTTTGGCAGTCATGTTAACTTTTCTGCAGTTGCAAATTGTAAAATCTTACAGTATGATGTTGAGAAAGGAAATAGCTCACCCTATAATTTTATCACACAATTATATTTCAATAACATTACAAATGTATTAGTTTGCTTTAAAAAAATATGCCCAGTACATCTCAAACACCTACAACACTGATTTACGAAGAATGCAGGGCCCTATGTTTCTTCATATCTGTTCTTTGGCGAAATCCCCTGCCACAAATGTCGCAGATATTAGGTTTCTCACCTGTATGAATTCTTTTATGAACAACAAGTGTATGCGAACGTTTGAATGCTTTCCCACACACATCACAGGGAAAACGTCGCTCACCAGTGTGTATCATGCGATGTTGGTAGTACACTTGACCTGTTCGAAACTGTTTCGCACAGAACTCACAACGGTATGGTTTTTCACCAGTATGTGTGCGTCGGTGATTGTCTCGATCTGCTTTGATGCGGAAGGATTTACCACAGAGGTCACAAGAATGGGGTTTCTCACCTGTATGAAGCAGTGCATGAGTGTAGAGAGCAGATGACTGAGTGAATTGCTTTCCACACTCACCACATGAATAAGGTTTTTCACCAGTGTGTAAACGCATATGCACAAGAAGACGCTGCTTCTCAGTGAACTTTTTTCCACATACAGTACACTCAAATGGTAGGTCCATGCGATGAGCCTTCATATGCGCCATGAACTTGCGTCGACCAGGTAAAGGCTTACCACACTCTTCACATATAAATACCTTCTGTGTTACAATTTTATCTGAACCTGGCTTTATTTTTTCTTTATCGTCTGGCTCTTCGGCTGATGTGTGGGTTTTCCTGTGAGCTCTGGCTTCATACAGTGTTCGAGAAGTCTCTCTACAGACACTACATACATAAGGTTGTTCGTCAGGGTGTTCCTGCTTCCGGTGTTTACCGAGTGAGCTTACCATTAAGAAAGCTTTTCCACAATATTCACACACATGAGGTTTGGGCTCCTTATTCACACTACTTAAATTCTGTATTGTTCCCCAGTGAGTTGTCCTGTGAGTCAGAACATCTGATGAGCTGGTGAATGTTTCATTACAGATTTTACAGAAATAGTGAATAAGGGATGGCACACGTTTTGGCATGTAAGTATCAGAATGGTGAATACGCACATGTTGCTTCAGCATGCTTTTTCTGCCACAGCACACACCACACAAATCACATTGAAAAGGTTTCACTGACATATGTGTGATGTAGTGTCCCTTGAGTGTTTCTCGATCATAGAAACGACGCCCGCACACTTCACATTCGAAAGGTCGTTCCCCAGAATGAACACGTTTATGTGCTTCTAATCTTGCATTGGAGTAGAACCGTTTGCCACATTCTTCACAGCAGAATGGCCGGGCACCTTCATGAACCATTCGTGTATGGTAATATAAGCTTCCTTCATTGTCAAACTCCTTCCCACACTGAACACAGTGGTTTGGCTTGGCACCTTCATGAAACCTGCGATGAAATCTCAGTCTTTCTTCAGATATGTAAGCTTTCTTACACAACTCACATCGAAACTGTTTGGTCTCCATACTTCCACATGTATGTTCATTCAGTGTTTTCTCATTGTTAAATCTCCTACCACACATGCTACATATAATACGGCCTTTGGAAATTTTATCCTTTACTTTCTTTTCCTCAGCCATATGTTCCTCACAGTGACTTGTGATGTCTAGATCACTGCTGAAGCACATCCCACAAAGACTGCAAGGGTAAAAGCCTTCCTCAGTATGAATTTTGGAGTGCTCTAAACAAAGTTCCTCAGACGGGAAAGATTCCCCACAAACTTGACAAGTGAAAGTGCTGTTTTCCACTTCCACTTGGCCTGCTAAATCCCAGCTGTTAACTGCAACTTCATCTTCATCTCCTACCTCATCAAGAACTTCATCATCTTTTGAATTTAATGTCTCTATTATAATTTCTGCACTTTCTAAAGTACTTTCACCATTCCACCACCCAACTCTGCTTTCTACAAAACTGTAGTTATTTCCTTCTGAATCTCTTACTTCATATATGACATTATTTTGTACATGGTTAATATTATCAACATTGGTGCTAGCTATGACTGAGCAATCTCTGTCTTTGAAACTGCCGTTATCTGATTCCTTGAACAATTCTGAAGACTGTCTGCCATCTGAAAGAGGTTCATCCATTTTTGTGTTTGTTTCTGTCATCATTGTAGCAGCCTCCCCTTCTGCAATACAGATCTTCATTTGTCCTTCACAGCAGAGTGGGCAGCAGTAAGAATCCTTGCTCTGGTCATTAAGATCCAACACTGCATGTCTACTGTCATTCTGAGAATCTGAAGAACTGCCGAGTTTGAAATTTTCACGTTGAAACTTCAAGCTTTCAGACTTCACTTGTGAATCAGGATCCATCTTGAAAACAGAATTCCTGCTGCATACAGATGCTGACACTGTCTCTCCAGGGAATTTGGACCTGAAGGTAAAGAACTAATATTAGCATTACACAGACAGATGGCCACAATCACGTATATTTGTGTGTGATACATGGAAAATGTACATTTTAAAAATTTTTATAAAATCCTGATAAATAATAATATAACAAACAGAACTGGTAAATAAATTATACTGTCACTCACTTTTTTAAGTACAGGTATCCCTCAGTTCATGAAGGTAATTTAGTTACAAACTGTTTTTCGGTGGAATTTAATAAATTAACAAGATAGGCAATATATGTACAAATGTAAGACGGAGGCGAATTCATGAAACCATTGCCGGCAGGGACATGAAGTAAGTACTGAATATTCCACGTGTGTGTGACTGTAGTCTTAGCTATCACGCACAAAGTGCATGCACCATATTGTCATTTGTGGCCTGTCTCATTTTACCACATTTTTTGACATTATCTCATAAATGGCATGACTGTTGATTTTCTGTACATCTTTTTTTCTGAAACATTTCTCATCTAAGAAGAATCTAAGAGAAATTATCATAAATGACCATAGGTCTTCACGAAGTACCTGTTATTGTCAGATTTTAATGAAACTTGAATTTTCTTGATAGATTTTCAAAAAATATTTAAATATCAAATTTCATGAGAGTCTGTAAAGTGAGAGCCAAGTTCTTCTGAGTGCAAGGTAAAACTGTAATTTCATGTGTTTTCAACATGATAGTTTTAGACAAGAAATGGGAAGACAAAAATTTCAGAACCGCATTGTGGGAAACGATTCCAATATTTGTTTCCATGACCTTCTTGTCCTGTATCCAAACTAACTCTAGTTTTTACTTTTGTATTGCAGAGAAAATCAGAAAAATAATATTCTATTATCACTTTTTACATGCAACTATGATTGAGAACTGTCACTCTTTACTCTTTACCTCGCATATACAATATTATGTAAGTGTAAAACTCCACATCTCTAGACATTGTGTACAGGTGTCTTGCTCCTTCTATTTACTGCAATCAAACTGTAATTATAAGGGTAAAATAAGAAAAAAAAAACCTAATAATATTTCACAGCTACACTTACTCACCTACAAGTGATGAAGGGAATATATATGGACTCAGGGTTACTAGGCTTCTGGGTTTTGTCCATCGTCATCTATTCAAAGAAGAGAGGAAATGTAAGTATAGCATACCATTGTGGCATATTCAGATCTCTGCTTTCCTTCACACATGTATCAGCTCAGCCATTTTGTTACAATAGCTGCTGCAGTGCAATAAGGGACAAATATTAAAAGTGCTGCCATGGAAATGGAACAATAAACTGTTCACCCATACATCACTGCCAACAACTATTCAGTGTTTGCCTTAGGAACATATGAGTGATAATTCTTTTGTACTGTTGAGCTACACATTGTGCAGTGAACAATATAAAACATACTTAGGTCTTCACAGTAACCTCCAGATATTTTTTTGTCTGATTTTAACCAACCTGATTTTTCTCAAAAATATTTAATAGCAGTGCTCAATATAAAATTTTATGAAAATCCATCCAATGTGAGCCTAGTCATGTCTTGCTGCCATACAAATGGATGGACAGACAGATGTGACAATGCTAATAGTCAGTTTTTGTAACTTAGTCAATGTGCCCAAACACACGCTATTTCAAAAACTGGATGTGTGTCCCTTAGGTAATTGGGTATGAAGACACCTATTCATCTGGGTTTGAACAGCTGTTCTCAATCTCTATACCAGCCCTTTCTATTGCATCACATGCAGAGACGAAGATGGGAAAATGTCCATGTTTCAACATACTGTGTTCTTGGAAAACAAGACAATGGACAAAAGCCAAAACCCTACTAATCCCAAGTATAACATACTAACATCAGAACCCCTTAGAAGAGAATATTTGGACCTAATGGACAGGAAATAACAAGAGGGCAGAGAAACATACATATTTTAATTAGTATTCTTTTCCACATATTAGGGATATGATAGAGTCAAGTTGAGATGAGATGGATTTGACATTTACCATTCGTGGGAAAGATCAGAAATTCACACCACGTTTAGTAATAAAATCTGAGGGTAGGCCCACGTATAAATAGGAGAATACTAAAAGGATCTTAAAGAAAATGGGTATGAGATGTGAACTACATTCAAGTGGTTTGAGACAGGATCAATTGCATACTCTTGTGAACACGAGAATTAATCTACGTGGTGAAAAAGCTCCTTACAAGCTGCAGGCTCTGCTCCATGGAGTTAGTGTCTCTTCTGTTTTTAAGAGTTCTGAACTTAAAAATAAAGTGTCAGTTTTGTACAAGGGCCATACTGTAAGTCATGACCACATTAATTTCACAATTAACTGAAGGTGTAAACATATATAAATTATTTCTTGAAGAATCTTTTGTCTTCCAGTTTTCTATCTGCAAATATAAAGATCAAGATATACAGAACTGTAATTTTGTCTATTTCATATGGGTGTGCAGTTTGGTCCTTCATAGTGAAGGAGGAACACAGGCTGCAGGTGTTAGAGAACAGAGTGCCGAGGAAGATATTTGGGCCTAAGAAGGATAAGGTAACAGGGTGACTGAACAAAAAAGAATGTGTGGCATGTATGGGGGACAGAAAGGTGCATACAGAGTTTTGGTGGGGAAACATGATGGAAAGAAACCACTTGGAAGAACTATGTGTAGATGGGAGAATAATATTAAAATGGATCTTCAAGAAGTGGAATGGGGAGTCATGGACAGGTGGCAGGAGCTTGTGAATGCGGTAATGAATCCTCAAGTTCCATAAAATGCAGGGAATTTCTAGACTATAGATGACGACCTGCTAGCTTCTCAGGAAGGACTCTGCTACATGGAGTTCGTTAGTTATAAGTAACAAAATACCACAGTAGTGAAATTTGTGTATTGCATTCACTTCTCTGCAAAATCCTCCATCCTGATTGATGCATTTTTGCCACTTTTCTTGAAGACCTCTTTGTAGTAAAACACCATTTCATCTGTTCACAAATGGTGTAGGTGGCTTTTTGGACTGCTTCAGTCATCCCATAGCGCTGGCCTTGCATCTGATCCTTTACAATTCCAAAAAGATGGTAGTCCAGGGGGGTTTGGTCTGGAGTAAAAAGTTGTTGATGGGGCAGAAGTTGCCATCTGTTCTTCTGAATCCTCTCCTTGCACAGATAATCACTGTGGAGTCATGTGTTGTCATGCTGCAGGATGGTCATTTTCTTCCTTGGTTGTTTGTCACACAGTGCATGATGAAATTTCTGGCACATCTGTTGGAAACAAATAGCACTGCAGCATTCCACTTGTGGTAAAAAATCGACCAACATCCCAAAAGGCAGTTCCCATTGTCTTATGGACTGACAGCATTGTTTTAACTTCGTTTTCTTGGGTGATGTGCGATGTCATTCCATGCTCTCTTGTTTTGTTTCTGGATCAAAGTGACAAAACCAGCTTTCACCACATGTCATAATGCCATGAAGAAAGTTGCTGCCTTCAATAGCAAAATGTTCCAACACTTGTGAGAAAAACTTTTTAGCTGAAGTTTGTGCTCTTCTGTCAGCAAGCAAGGAATCCAGGAGGCACGAACAACCTGGTATACCAAACTTCCCACCACAACCTGGTTCACACGGTGCCTTATCTGAAACTCTGCTGTCATTTTTGTGACTGGCATGCATCAATTCTCTCTGATAAGATCGAGTTTTCCTTATTTCCTTCAGCAGAGGCAGTCAGCTGACCAGCAACGTCCGTGTTCCTGCCTTTAAAGGGATAAATCCTTCGTCTGACATTGCCTGCACCAATGCAAGAATCTTCATATGAACACTGATGTCATACGTGAATATCCGATGTGAGGATATCCTGCTTAACTGAAATTATATTACTGCACATTACCAGAAGGACATGGCCTTCCCACCCATTTTCTCACAATGCAATACAAACACATGATGGGAGTTTGTGACATGATTTTCATCCATTGTGAGGAAACAGATGGGACCAGATACAGGTTATTACACACTGCAATAAGCTAGCATTTGTTTGTAAGTGTATGGTGATCATGACTTCGGTATGACCTTTATATATATATACACCCATGTGACATTAATTACCAGAACTGTTTTAGTTTAGTCAAGGACTTCAGCTTCTCTTCAGCCTCAATGCATGACTGGGAAAATTCGTAGCACATGTTCAGTTTCACAACACAAGATGAGCACAACTGCTTTGGGAGAGGATCAGTCTGCTGTACCTGATAAGACAAAACAAAGACTGAAATCAGGGGAGGCAAAACTAGGTATAAGAAAGTGTCACACAGACATCTGAACTAATACAAGTCGCATAATGTGAATACCTTGGCTACAAACTTGCCTCTTTTACCATGAGGAAGAAGTCAGTCTTGTGCCTACAAATGCTAGGCATGCTCCAACCAAATTCCACTTTGTTTAGAAAGGCATTACTTTGATAACTTTTTCCTGAATGGCAGAAGGGTATATTTCATCATCGTTTCTGATTAGCACCTACAAAATTCTTTGAACAAGATACTCAATGTATGTATAACATGATATTGTTCTCATAACCACTGTTGCCTTGGAAATTCAGAAGTGAGGTGCCCGCGTATTGTTGAGCAACAACGATGCTGTCAACAATATAAGAAACACTGAAAGCATCGTCATGGAAAAGCAACACGTTCTTTGTATTTTTGTGCAGAATGTCACTGTCAACAACAAAGACACTGAAATTGCTGTCATTACAGAAATGCAGTAATGTGTTCTCTTTAGTACTGCTGTTGAGCTATGAAATATTTGTACTAGTGATACCTTCTCCACCATCATAACAGCCTAATGCCACTTAGCCTGAAGAAATTAATTTTATTATGGTTTTATGTCACTATAAGCAATATAAATGTACTTATGTCTTCGTTTAAAGTGCTTGGAATTTTTGTCCTATTTTAACCAAACCTGGATTTTGTCGACACATTACAATAAGTCTCCTACATGAAATTTCACAAAATTCTGCCCAGTGGGAGGAAAGATGAAACATTATGATGGCTGGGCAGACAAACATCATGAAGTTAAGACATGCTTTCCATGACTTATGTGAGTGCACCTAAAATGTAACTTTATAATATCACTTCCTGAAATCTTGAAATTACATGCTCCACTTGGCTCCAATAAACACATATTTACCAAATTCAGCCACTTGTTGCACATATTATACATTTCATACACACATTTCAGCTTAACTATTCTACCTTCAGTGTCACCATAATTAAACTGTATTAAAATTACAACAATATTCAAGCACATATTAAAAATGTGTGGTGTGTGCTGTTTCCTGTCAAGACTACAGACAGGAGAAGCTATCGACCACTGTATGTGCTGTGCACTGTTGTGACATAATGTATGGGAAAACTGTCAAGGTCCCAGTGACTGTTCTTATAGCTTCAACAACTTTTTTAGTGTCAACCAAACAAAATAATTCACAAAGCCAGCAAAAACCTTTCTGTCATAAAAAGGAACTACTGTGCGAACTATGTATGCAGTGGGCATATTCTGCATCATTCATGGTTGGCTAAGACTAAAAAAATACTGTGAGGACTGACCTACAGCTGACCCCAGCTTCCAACCATACCGTGATCCACAAGCACCATAGTAAGTATTTTTCCACATCATATGCTGTGTACAGGACAGTGCCCTGGCTAAGCTACCAACACTGGTGTGAGACTCACTATGATGTTGGAAGAAAGGTGACTGCACTATTCTAAAGCAGTCCACAAAGATTGAAGCTTCACAAAAGTAAATTACTGTTTTCTGGCTTGTGTTGGCATGCAAATGGTATTAATATATGCAATGGGCATTTAAAAAATAAATAGGACATATTACATTTACATAATTAAATAAAAAATCATAGCTTATAATATAACATCAGCACTTGGGCACTGAAAAAAATGGACGATTCAAAATAACATAATTTGAATGTGTGATTTCAGGCTTCCACTGCTAAGCAGATGAGAACTGTGCCCTTCTGGGTTATTACACAGTGAGTAGTGGAAATTTCTTACGGATGTTTCATGGCAAACTATTGGTAAGAAATTACCACTTGCTCTGTAACAATCCAGAAGAGTGAAGTTCTCACATAATTTGAAGCCCATTTTTTTTGGTCTTAAGGAATTTAAAATAACAAGGTTTTACTGTAAAGTCTCTAAAGATCATATTTCACACAATTCTGAGAATACTTGTATGCAGTATCCATGTTCAGAGAATTCCTTTTTCTTTGCCATGGAATCTGTGAACTGCTGATAGAGGAGACAGCATTTAGACATGCAGGATTGTTGTGAATATATTGAATAGGTAACAACAGGCACAACATGCATAACACAGTACAACATTAAAAATCACATGGATACATAATCAGCAATATTTATCACCTCATTCTGTTCAAATTCTGAAACAAAGGGGACATTTTAGGAATACAATAGAATTCATCCCATTGTACTATGGAACATTCAATAACAAATCTTAGCATAGTCCATCCAACTCAATTATCTTTATTCAGAATGCTGGAAAAAAAAAAAAAAAAAAAAAAAATAAAAAAAAATAAAAAAAAAAAAAAAGAAAGATAAAAAAAAGGAAGAAGATAATATAAGTAAAACAAAAAAAAAAAAAAAACAAAAAAAAAAGGAAAAAGGGGGGGGGGAAAAAAAAAAAATTTATTTGAAGAGAAAGAGGGGGAAAAAAAAAAATAATATTTTAATAATTTTTAAAAATATTAAAAAAAAAAAAAAAAAAAAAAAAAAAGGCGGATAACTGAAGAAACAGAACATTACAGGTTTTTAAGGCCTGATGTGATTTCTTTGAGTGATCAGGGGTATGTATTGAGGTAGCAGGTGGAAAGTTTGCCCTTCCCCATCCAAGTACTTGGCTTGTTATGAATGAGACAGAAAAGTATATTTGTCAGTGACCTAATAACACACATGTGAATAATGCGTGAAATTTACTTCGCCAATAGTAGAGAGGGAAGAGCCAATAAAACTGCAGACAGAAAGGAGATCTTCCAGAAATTTCAGTGGAAACAGAAGGATTTTTTAAGCATGAAGAGGATGTCAGTTTGGTTTTTGTTCGGTTTTGGAGAAGGTATATTACAAGTGTGACAAAACACACACTTATACACCAGTGCATTCTGAAATGTGCATACACATATTTGTTAATTATGCTCTTTGTGTTTGAAGTGTTACATGCTTGTGAAATGACTGACAATTGTATTACTCAACATGGGTTTTGACCAGCATGTTTAAGACACTGTGATGCAACAAAATGAACCAATGATGTTCTCAATATATATATATATATATATACATAAATAAAATGAGTGTATAAGCTATTGGCATAGTTTTTATTTTCCCAAAGCTATACAACACATATATACCTTGGGACAGACGTGTCTCAAGCTCAATGGGTGAACTGTGAAACTCAGTATCTTGAAAAATACTGTGAAAGGACAGTTACAATGAATAATTTGGAAAGATTTTGTCTTTATAATGAAATGCAATCAGACAGTAAAATTCATGATAAATATACTGTAAAACCTAACATATTATTTGATACAATAATCTGAAACAGTAAGAATATGGGCGCAATAAATCATAACTCCCTGCGTAAGCCAAGCCCTTGATCTCAGTCTTACGTCACAGGAAATTACATGAACAGTGTACACAATGATACCATCAAATACTTTAAAAACTGTATAATTAAAATCTTCCGTACATATATAAAGCATTATATAAATACTAAGATTACCCACTGTATCTCTGATGAACTATATAATTTTGCAGACTCAAGAACCCCCGAATATGAAGTAGAAAATACATAATAGTAAAACAGGGGAGATTAATGAGTATCAAGTAAAATAAATGTGACAAAAGCAATAAAGGCATCTAAGTAAAATTTTGCTGCATAATAAGAGGAAGTGCTGCTTATTCAATAAGAAAATACTTGTCCTATTTTAATTTTAACTCCACTTTACAATGATTTACTGCATCTGGTATAGTTACAAACTTCCATGTCACTAACTCCCCCTACACTCAAGTGTGACCTATACTTACTTACTCCATGGTGAAGAGTCCTTCTTGAGAAGCTAACTGGTTTGCAGCTAGTCAAGAAATTCCCCGCATTTCACGGAACCCGAAGGTACATTACCACACTCACAAGCGTCCGTCACCTGTCTCTATCCCGGGCCAACCCAATCCAGTCCATATACCCACATCCCACCTCCTGGAGATCCATCCTAAT
>Ga0136643_10006497_pt1 | contig 16750 bp, 8 predicted proteins | sample TergutLab28metaG_FD_96883 | JGI IMG/M metagenome (GOLD analysis project Ga0136643, IMG submission 96883) | Labiotermes labralis P1 segment gut microbial communities from Petit-Saut dam, French Guiana - Lab288 P1 (version 3) (version 3) | ecosystem: Host-associated > Arthropoda: Insects >... | reverse complement strand
GTCACAGGCATTTCTTCCTGGTACTTCTCTTGAACCAGCGGTGATCCCCACCGCTCAGGCTTCAAGCTTCACATTGCAGTACTTTCCGTATTACGTGTGATGTTCCAAGTATAGCTGTCTTTTATAGTGAATATATAGAGTGTTTTCCTGGTATAGTTTCCAAATTTTTCCTTAAGCTTCTTGTTACTATTCCAGTGGCTCCAATTATTACTGGTACAATCGTACATTTGAGGTTCCACATTTGCTGTATCTCTATACACAAACTCTTGTATTTTAACTTATTTTCCGCTTCCTTTTGCACAACATTTTTGTCTGCGGGTATTGCCACATCTATCAGTGTGCATGTTTTCTCTGTTTTGTTTTTAATTATTATATCTGGCCTATTTGCTGTAACTTCTCTGCTTTATTCCACAACACTGTAACATCTCCCTCTTCACACACTGGCTTGGGCATGTGTGTGTACCATTTGTCTGTAGTTTCAATACCTAAGGCTCTGCATATTGAGTAGTGTAAATGTGTACAAACTTTATCGTGTCTCATTAAATATTCATTCTTTGCCAAAATGGGACATCCCGAAGTTAAGTGGTCAATAGTTTCTTCATGTTGTTTACATAACCGGCATTTACTCTCAATTTCTTGCTTCAAAATTTTATTCTTAAAATAGTTTGGACTAATTGCTTGGTATATTATTATTATTATTATTATTATTGTTATTGTTATTAAGTTGTTCATGAGTACTGAATTAAAAATGGCCACTTTTTCAGACGGTTTCAATCCAAAGTTACACATTTACAGGACACCGGTTTAAAAGTATATAGACGAATTTGGCCCAACGAGGTTGGAATCATTTTCTATACTTCAGTCAAAATCACAAGAAAATAGCTGCATTTTTTCTGTGTTTAATTTTGAATGTGCCGCTTGCTACTGCAGCGCCGCGAAACAACAGGTTCCTCACGCATGCGCAGGTCGTAAAAATATCGTGATATGCAAATCAGCAAGTCATATCATTTACGAAACCTGGGAGATTTATCATATTCAGTGGGCTCTCTTACAAGTGAGGAATCATGTCGAATGTATCCTGCATCACTTAACTACACCCGTCAGTACGTTACGAAGCGCAACACAAAGGACAGCTAACTTCTTTCTTTCCCTTCTCCAAACAGAACCAAATGTTCTGTGTCCCGCGACACAGGGCCTATTTACCTTGTCACCGTGACAAACGCCAGTACCGCATCCCACTTGAACAGACAAATATATTTTTGTTTAAATTCGTGCCTTATTTATTACACACATTAAGCCTCGGAGAATTAATACGACACGTTGTTTGCAGTGTTGCACACAAGTCGGAGAGCTGCAACTGGCTCTTCTGTGCCCGTGTGTCCATCCTTCCGTACGTGCACGTACGTGAAACTGAGTCGCTTAGCCTGGGTAAGTTTAACCCTTTAAACGCCGAGTTAAATCCCATCTGCCATCTACTGGCATTATTACGAGCTCACCATATTCTCCACGTTAGCAGGATAAGGGTTAATAATCTTCCTCCCTTTGCACAGAGGGGGCCGCGGTGGCACAGAGGTTAAGGTGCTGTGCTACAAATCGGAAGGTCGCTGGTTCACTGGAATTTTTCATTGACATAAAATCCATCAGATCGCACTATGGCCCTTAGGTCGACTCAGATTCTAACAGAAATGAATACCAGGAGTATTTCGTGAGGGTTAAGGCGGCAGGTGCTTAAGGCTGACAACCTCACCACTATCCTGTGCCGTTGTCATGTAATCTGGGAACTTAACTTCCTGAAACCCTCTGGGCCACTCCAGGCCTGTAAAGGGACTGCTTTACCTTTACCTTTTGCACAGAACCAACCTAGAATGGATAGTAGAGACTGTACCATGGATAGCAGTAATAAGGCAGTAATAGCAAGAATTATAAGAATAAGAATAAAACAAAGCACTTTCATGCATTCGGCCAATCCATTACATTTGTAGCCAATATACGAGATATTGCGTCATATATTTGGACATTTCATGTTGCTGGAGCAGCGAATACAGGCCCAAGGGCATAGCTCGACATTTCAAAAGACTAAAGATGAAATGATCAAGAATTTTCTCATGTGACATATGTTTACAAATCGTTAAAGAAATGTATAACAAGCATAAGCAGTTCCACGAACCATTTTATGTCTGAACGGATTTGCTAAGTGTCACTTTGAAATGTTATTTTACTGGCCTGTTATGTTTCCTTTTGAAGTTATGCAAAGGCCATATCCATATAGTTTATTTATTTTATCTATTTAAAGGCACCTGAGAGACAACACGTCATTTAACTGCACGTCAAATTAATTATAAGATAAGATATCAAACTCACTGCTGTGGCAAATTCTTCTTTTTCTTCATCGTTTACTGGCACTACAGCCCACTGTGGACTTCGGCCTGTCGAACAATGTCCTTCAATTTTTTCCTATCTGCCACTAACTCTCTCCATCTTCTCACTCCCAGCACTTGAAGATCTCTTTCTACTTCCTCTTTCCATCTGTTCCTGGGTCTTCCCCTTCTTTTCGTCCCTTCCAGTTCTTGAGTGAAGATCTTTTTGGGCATCCTAGCCTCCTCTATTCTGTCTAAGTGACCTAACAAGCTTATCCTTTTGTTCTTTTATCCATTTTACTATATTTTCATATTTGCTCATCTCTTCTAGATCTCGATTCGTCCGACTTTCCCATTCCCCGTTTTCATATTTAGGACCATATATTCTTCTAAATATTTTCCTTTCAAAAATTAGTAGAGCTTCTTCTTCTTTCTTCGTCAACGTCCATTACTGCGGCAAACAGAATTCTGAAAATGATATTGTTCGTACAAACGAGGATAACAGTATGTCTGTATGTCTGTATGTCATAAGATGTCAAGAGCCTATTTTAAAACTAAGAAACAATTTTCCTGACCTACAGCTGCGAACTGCCTTCCTCCTAATGACAGAAGATGATATCGTTCCTACAAGCAGAATTATTCAAACCCTGGGCACTAGGTCGCTCTTGCGACCAAATATTTTTACAGCTATGCCAAAAGTTTTAGAATACTTAGTGCGGAAATATCTTCATGTCACCCATCTGGCAACTAGAATTTTTAGGTGGGTCCTAAATTTTTGAAAAAAATTTACGTAACCCTACGTTAAAGAATTAAACTTCGACTACCTACAATTGAAGCCTAATTTTAAGGGGTGCCTAAAATGAACGCAAAGTACAAAATCCACATTACGCCTGCATCTCCATCAAAATACCTTATTTCCGCAACAAGCGAACACATCTGGCTTTGGCAATGTAAATAAAAAAAGTATGCAGCGCATTGTGTTTAAAAAAAATTTAATCAGGGAACAACATATTGCACATTATAAAACAAAATTGGAAAAAAAGGTACATTTCTTCCACTTCCCTACAAGGTTCGGTCTTGGAAAGCCATTTTCAAGGCAAACACTTAATATTAGTGGGTATTACTAACGTTGTAAAACAGTTGCATGTCAAGTCACCTGACTTCCTACAAACATGTGAATATGTACAGGATATTGCAAATTTAGCAGTCTGGTTCAGTTAGGTGTGCAACAAGCTAACGTAGGAGCGCTTTATACTACCTTTACTACAGCTTCAGAAATCTCCACTGACCCTGACTCTTCTTCCTGAAAGTGGTTTAAAGGACCAATTTTTTTTTCTGATTTGTACTTTATTATGGGCAGTGTCTTTGTTTTTAGTCGAATTTAATTTGTAATAAGCAGATGGAGAAAATATAATAATGCAGTTTATATTAATGCAATAATGCAGCTCATTTCAATGCAACAATGCAATTTATATCAATGCAATAATGCAGCTCATTTCAATGCAACAATACAGTTTATATCAATGCAATAATGCAGTTCACTTCAATGCAACAATGCAGTTTATATCATTGCAATAATGCAGCTCATTTCAAAGCAACAGTGCAGTTTATATCAGCGTAATAATGCAGATCATTTCAATGCAACAATGCAGTTTATATCAATGCAATAATGCAGCTCATTTCAATGCAACAATGCAGTTTATATCAATGCAATAATGCAATTCACTTCAATGCAACAATGCAGTTTATATCAATACAGTAATGCAGCTTATTTCAATGCAACAATGCAGTTTATATCAATGCAATAATGCAGCTCATTTCAATGCAACAATGCAGTTTGTATCAATGCAATAATGCAGCTTATTTCAATGCAACAATGCAGTTTATATCAATGTAATAATGCAGCTCGTTTCAAAGCAACAATGCAGTTTATATCAACGCAAAAATGAAGATCATTTCAATGCAACAATGCAGTTTATATCAATGTAATAATGCAGCTCCTTTCAATGCAACAACGCAGTTTATATCAATGCAATGATGCAGCTCCTTTCAATGCAACAATGCAGTTTATATCAATGCAATAATGCAGCTCATTTCAATGCAACAATGCAGTTCATTTCGCCCCATGTCCATTTAATGCAGACCCTACTGTCCGTGCAGCACAAATCTTTGACTTTCACAAAAATGGCTCATCACTGAAGTGTTACGTTGCATTCAATGCAAGTCTTATATGAACGCAGAACATTAAAATAGATTTAACTTTTGTCAATATGTGAAGCTCTAAATTAATATCCAAAACAACATATGGCAATGCAACATAAACGTACAGTGTGATGCTTCCGACAGCCTGACTGATCTCAAAAGTAGATTTTGACTGCAGTAAGAGAGAATATCAGTGTAAATGTGTCAATCAGATATATGAAATCTAATGAACGTATCTTGCAAATATTTCGGCCCTTTCACTTTTTCGTTTTACGCTATTCTTCCTCTATTGGCTTTTCAATTTACATATTGCAAGCTTGTGCATTATTTTTTTCAGTTTGAGTAAAGTGTTCTGCATGAGAGCAGTGTTAAAATCTGTCGTGGGAGAATGGATATGAATCGCACATTTGTCTGAATTTTCTGTAATGTGGTAGCCATATTAAACGACCCAAGAAAAAGAGCCTCTTCAAGTACCCAGATACCTTAGGCAATGCTTTCCTGTTTTGGAGTATTGTCACAGATTACAAAAAGGCGATGTTCTCAGAACGAAAGCTTGGTGTAACTCTGCATGATGTAATTATCCAAAACGGGTTAAACATTGGCACTAAACCACCGTGAAACGTTGACATGTTACTTAGCTAAATTACATATGTGTTGCTTGGATCTGTCTACAAATTTGTTCCCCATAACTTTTTTTAGTAAAGGTAAAAGTAAATGTCCCATTAAAGGCCTGGACAGGCCCAGAGGGTTCCAGGAAGTTAAGGTTCCCAGATTTCGTGACAACGGCACAGGATGGTGGCAGGTTGTCAGCCTTAAGCACCGGCCGCCTTTACCCCCAGGAAATACTCCTAGTACTCATTTCTGTTAGAGGCTGAGTCGACCCCAGGGCCATAGTGCGAGCGGAAGGATTATGTCAATAAAAAATCTACTGACACCAGCTGGAATCGAGTCAGCGACCTTCCGATTTGTAACACAGCACCGTGCTACCGTGGTCTCCCTTTTATTTAGTAACAGGATTAGAAAATCCCAAAATGCATATCAGAGTTTCATAAGCAAACAAAATGCAACAGACAGGACAGGTACGGAAAGAAGAAGGTAATTTGGACTGACTTACAGAAAAGTCACACTCCATACAGAATGGTAGTTTCCGAGAACCGTCAGGCGCCTCATGTATTAAGTATCCACCTGCGAGCGTAATCATACTGGCTGCTGAAGACAGCAAGAACAAAGAAGAATCAGCGTTCTTCCTTAAACGATAAACAGGCGACACAGAGAGAACCGAGTTGTAAATATGGGATTTCATTGACACGTATAAAAATTGTTGTAGAAAGAAAGAAAGATGTGGGGTTTATAGGGAAATAAATATTTAGTGGTGTGCCGCCCCATTTCGCCGGGAAGCATGTTTGCTTGTTAAAGGCCTCATTCTCTTCCTTTCGGTGCCGTTCGTTTAAAAGATTCATGTGGGTGGTGTGTGGTTTGTTTTTTAAAAAAAGGGAGAAACATCTATATAAATATAAAACAAACATCCCGCATATGGTGCAAGGGGAGGGTGGAGAATTCGTATATTTAAAGAGAAGAGTCATGAATGCTGACACTCGCAGCATAGGGTACAGGAAGAAAACGAGGGCAAAAATGAAGACGTCAGACTTCTTTGGAATACAAGATCACGATAACCACCACTCACAACGAGACTAGAAGATTAAACAAGCATAAATCTGTGCCTGTTCACAAGCACCAGGCCAGGCATAAAAACGGTGGCGAATACGCGGTGAGTTGAAGGTTCGACCTTTTTTCGCGGCAATATTCGTTTTCACGCTTGTTACTTAACGACGGTATCTACTGGTAACCTTATCCTTTTGGTGCCGGAATTATTTTTTTTTAATTTTAGCACAACCTGTATATAAAATGTGAATAATACAGGAACCAAATACGTTAGAATTATGAAACAAACCGCATTTTGAAGAGAAAGAAACGGAGAGTATACACCGTGTTGAAAATATTCGGTACCTATATTTTTTTAATATATATATAATGCAATTTTTGAGGTTAGCGGTGCGGTACGTCAACTATAGTTGACGTTAGGCGTCTAAAGGTTATATGTGACGTCAATGATAGATGAATGAAAGATTATGAAATATGATACTGATAAAGGAAACCGAAGTGCCTCAACGAAATAACACCTGTGTCAGTGACACTTTGTCTACAAGGAAACCCACATGCATAGGCCTGTGACTGAACCCAGGTTTCGAAAGTGATAAGTAACCGCCAGAGCCATTGCACGGCCAGCTGTTCTTCACAGTTTACTTTTACAGGTGTGAGAAACGTTGTACCGACTCTATGAGACTTCACGAAAAATCCACACATCATTATTTTTCGTCCAATTCTAGGATGTTATATAGGACTCGTGAAGGCTTGGACGTTAGGCTGAACCTCGCAACGTAACAGACGTGTGACTGTATTGTTCAAGACTGTATCGTGTACACATTTATTGATTAAAGAGCATTGAGGAAGTGTTACGTAAAAAATTCATCAAAATTTTGTAGGAGTTTGAAGGCTTATTCTCGACCTATCACGACTCAAAATTTCTTAATACCAATATATTCTTATTGATACCATCTAGATTTTTAAAAGTGTATAATGTACGGGTTACCCTCATTCATAGACTTTGTACAGTTTCCACGTGATTCGATATTTAGTGCATACAGGGGTGCTGATAAGTCCTTAGCCCGACCAGGAAGGAAACAAGCTAATGTTTCTGTCAGAATGGAGTGAATTTCCTTCGGCGCCTTGCCATCCAGGAAAAGAAACTTGATGAAAGGTCGAGTCTCGATTTTGTTGAAATCGCGCGCGTCCCTGCCATGCTTCCGAGGTTGTTTCTTTCTTGGTCGGGCTAAGGACTTATCAGCACCCCGGTACAAACCGTAAATCACAACTATTCAATAGTCCTGCCTACTGAAAGAAAGTCACACGGTTTTAGGGATGGGTTACTTAAAGTTGCAAGTTAAAATGTTCTTAGATAAGAAATTCTCCCAACTCAATTCTATAAACAAAATTAGTGCACTAAAATTGTCTACATCCCTACAGTAACTGACTGGACTTACTTCAGCAGTCGTTGGTGCTAGAGGGAGAGGATCAGCCCGAATTTTTCCTTCCGCCAACTCAACTAGCAAGCCGACATAGCGGAAAACGAAAGCAAAATTCAAACTTCTGTACTTTCATAAGGAATTAACGGACACTAAAAATCAAAGGGGGACAACTGTTATCGATATTAATATGCATTTAATATTCTTGCAAATAATTCGCAAGAAATATTTACATTCAAATGGCATAGTTTTTACTCAGCTCAAGTTCAGATTTAGAGGAGAAGCAGTCTGATTCACGCTCCGGCTGATTTAACCACGGAGGGAAGATCAATCCTACCCAACTGCTAGAGGGATTGGTGTACTTTAGAGCAGGTGTGGAAGCGGTGGTGAAAAATGACTTTCTGTCCCTAACACTAGAATACTAGAAACGTGTTCAGATCACGACCTGTTTGACTCCGTTATACTGATTTTACAGATAATCGTAAATGTCGGACATCCCGTTGTGTTTAATACTTTACAAGGTAAACAAATTATTTATAGTTGCCGTCAAGCACAACAATAGTATACACATATATATATATGTGTGTGTGTGTGTGTGTTTGTGTTATTTTTAAAAAGGAGATCATCTAGAATATCAAGAAAAGAAAGAATTAGAAATGTAACTATAAGACAACAAATTGGATTAGAGGAACCAATTATAAAAGAAATTGAACAGAACCAGCTTACAAGGTACAGCCATATTCAAAGAATGGCAGAAGGAAGATTACCCAAAATAGCATTGAAGTGGAAGCCGAAACAAAAGAGAGCACGAGGAAGACTGAAGAAAAACTGGATGGAATATATAAGGAAGGCCATGAACGAAAGAAACCTAAATGAAGGTAAGTGGGAAGATAGGAAGCAGTGGAGTCTAGGTGTCGGACAATGTAGAACAACGTTTTGAAACCGACATACATACATACATATATCTATTTATTTAAAAAAATAAAAAATTACTTTGCTTAGTCAATCTAGTGCATCAATCAATACAAAAACTTACAAACCAAGTCATCAATATAAAGAAAACTAATACCCTAATATACTATGGTTATTTTCGATGCAATTGTAAATAAATTGACTACTTTGTAAACTAAATATCGGTATTTATTTCCTGAAATTTCCGTTTTTGAACAGTGGATTTGCTTCAGTAACTAAGTTCCTGGTCTTTGTCCATCACACAGCATTCAGAAACAAACAGCACTAATGACTTCCTTAACCTTTTGGCGCCGGAATTATTTTTTTAATTTTAGCACACCCTGTATATAAAATGTGAATAATACAGGAACCAATTATTTAGAATTATGAAACAAACCGCATTTTGAAGAGAAAAAAATGAAGAGTATATACCGTGTTTAAAATATTCAGTATCTATATTTGTTGAATATATATATAAAATGCAACTTTAGAGGTTAGCGGTGCGGTACGTCAACTATAGTTGACATTAGGCGTCTAAAGGTTAACATATTGTGGAAGCTTCTATTCAGATGACAACGACAAAATAGTTCCCGATCAGCAATATACAATACAAATTACTTATATACTATATAAATTAACCGCTTACCGGTAGCCCCAACTATGTAAGAAAAGGGAAAATTTTAATTAGAAAGTGAGAATGTAAATGAAAAAAATACCGGCTCCTACTGTCTTTCACAGGGGACCGCGGTAGCGCAGTGGTTAAATTGCTGTGCAACAAATCAGAAGGTCGCTGGTTCGATCCGATCTGGTATCAGTGGATTATTCATTGACATAATATCCTTCAGATCGCACTATGGGCCTGGGGCCGACTCAGCCTCTAACCGAAATGACTACCAGGAGAATTTCCTGGGGGTAAAGGCTGCCGGTGCGTAAGGCTGACAATCCACCACCATCCTGTGCCGTTGTCACGAAATCTGAGAAACTTTACTTTCTGGAACCCTCTGGGCCCCTCCGGGCCTATAACGGTACTGCTTTACCTTTTACTGTCTTTCCTGGTATATGAAAATCCCTCTGTACATAAGCCGATTCATTATATATTCTTCAGTTATTGTTAGTTTCAATTCTGCAACTCCCGACTCATTCTAACCAGTTCGACTAACTTTTTCATATACATGTAGAGCCAACTAACGTTTCCCTAGCACAGACTCTCATATTGTGTCTATGTTCCCGAAACCGCACTACTAGCGCTCTGTCTCTCTCATTAAAGCAGCTTTATCAAATTCGCAGAGAATACTATAGACACAATACACCCTCTGTTGTGGAATCCTTTCCGGTCTGGTTCTCATGAGTAAACCCCATCAGGGCGTGTTTTGTTTTGAAAACTATCCTAATGTTGGAACAATTCTCGATACGTCTGAAATACTCAGAAATGCCCTTCACACAGGGGATGAACACCGAGCCAGTAGGCTTTGTCTCGTGTTTAGGGTGACTTCTTTCCTTTGAGCCGTAAAGAACTGAATCGATGGAGCTAACAGATTTTCTTCTGGGATAAACATTGCTTTTTTGAAGATGAAACGATAGTCTAAGCTGGAGGCTCTACTGACATACGATCTTCAGAAACGAAATTACTTTCATATTAGTAATTCAACCAAACATATTTTTAGCGTTTTCTTCCAAGTATCATGTGAAATAAAGACAACACATTAGTGGAGAAAGTTAATCGTACGTTAAACCTGGTTGAACGTTACACAAACTAACGTGTTGCCCAAAGAGAGTATTTATTAGTTGCTCTTTGTTTATGGAATAGAAAAGGACAATTTCCTTAAACTGCCTAAAAGTTTGGGTTCTAACCGATGTATTGACGAAGACTCAAGTCTTTGTTGACGAGATGAAGGTGGACCAGGGTGTCCTCATCTGAATAGACGGGCACTGATTTCCTTAGAAACTTCTGTAAATATATATCAGGCATAATATTCTAGGGAAATTCGATCGTAATCATTAGCTGAATAAATTTATGGAAGTTATGTGCTCTGTTCTCTATGAGGCACAAACCAAACATTTGCATACAGATATACTTAAAAAAGGTAAAGCTGTCTCGTTACAGGCCTGGAATGACCCAGAGGGTTCCAGGAACTTAAGGTTCCCAGATTTCATGACAACAGCACAGGATGGTGGTAAGGTTGTCAGCCTTACGCACCGGCCGCCTTTACTCCCAGAAAATACTCCTGGTACTCATTTCTGTTAGAGGCTGAGTCGACCCCAGGGTTATAGTGCGATTGGAAGGATTCTATATCAACGAAAAATACAAATGACACCAGATGGGATCGAACCAGCGACCTTCCGATTTGTAGCACAGCACCTTAACCACTGTGCCACCGCGGTCTCGCTACATATATACTATTCAGGTCAAATTCGGATGTTAAAGGTTACGGCATTAAGATATTTGTTTCTACATATATAATTCAAAAACTAATAACCAATCAACTGGCCAATTATCAAGAATCTCTGTACAAAATAACATAGTACTGTCATTCGGAGAACATCGGCAAACATCCCGGTAGATTTCCTTGTACAAATTGCAACCATTCATAATTTACACCTATTTAATTATGGTGGTGAACAACTTAATTATCCATACTTTTTTTCAGAACGTCAGTAAAAGTGACCACTTCCCACATTTATTGTGTTCATTACTGCGCAGCTGAAATTTTACACTTTTATTCTAAAATCATTATTCTCCTGTACAAAACAAATAAAGCTAATTTTACTTACTTACTTACTTACTCCATGGTGCAGAGTCCTTCTTGAGAAGCTAACTAGTTTGCAACTAGTCAAGAAATTCCCCGCATTTCACGGAACCCGAAGGTTCATTACCGCACTCACAAGCGTCCGCCACCTGTCTCTATCCTGGGTCAGCCCTATCCAGTCCATATACCCACATCCCACCTCCTGGAGATCCATCCTAATATTATCCACCCATCTACGCCTAGGTCTCCCCAGTGCTCTCTTTCCCTCCGGTTTCCCCACCAAGACCAAACTAATTTAACCACAGTTTTAATCCACGCATCTAGAGCAACTACGAACAGACATGCAAACTACATAGAAGAAAACATCTTCACTTGTTTATTATGGAGCAAAATTTCATTCGTTTCTCGCTTTCTTTATGCTACACTCCTTAAAATAGTAACTCGCATACACATAGACATTATTATAAAAATCTTGTAACAATTCGTCTTAAACATTCTCTATAAACATAAAGGTGTCGTCGGCAAACATTTCATAATTATTGCTTATAATTAATTTTACTGACAGATATTTCATTTTGGTCCTTAATTTCTGCGGAAAACAACATATACTACAAATTTTGTTTTGTGTAGATTTCAACAACAACAACAACGACGACGACGACAATAATAATAATAATAATAATGGAAATAACCAACTATAAATTGACACTAATCCCAATGCCTCTGCAATAAACACAAAATGGAAAGGTAATTAAAGCAGAAAGCCTTCAGGGATAATGGTTTGTGACTTTCAGTCTAATCGATAAACAACTGACTTTCACGCACTCATCTCACACACTGGTCGTTAAGAAGGGTTTACGGTACAGCGCTTCTTACAAATGACCTGTGCCGTTATATAAACTACGCAACATTTCGCGATAAATTCTCTTACGAAACAAGCACGATGTTAGAGAAGAGAACTGGGAGGGAAACTACCCTTGTTTACAGAACAGCAACTTTGATCGTTTTCTTCTGGACTTCGTTTTCTAGCTGCAGTTGGACTGTACAGTATTCATGTGAATGAAAAGAATGTAATGTGGTGACGTTATTGCTTCCCATTACCCTACGCATCGGGTATAAATAGCTCGAAATTCTTGCACCATATGCCAAGATGTGAGTAGAGGAACCCGACTTCTGCTGACACACTTCATGTCGTGTCCCGCCACCTGTCGCGAAAAGAACGATGGAGGAGCCTCCATCGTTCGCTTGTTTCCTGAGATCACTTGGCACGTAAATCATTAAGCTGAAGAGAGGGGAACGCCCCAGCTTTCCAGTGTTACAGCCTCATTAATCCTATGTATGGTCCAAGCAAGGGCCATTGTGTTCGCTGCATCAGCTGCTTACAAGATTGAAGTCGTTGTAAGTCAGGATGAATTAAATGAGTGAATCTCTGCATGTCAAAAACGAAGGTTTACAACTGTTATTCTCCCTGTTTTATGAACACTATTACTGAGTTACTTAACGGCGATGAGTAATTAAAAGTAATGACTAGGTAGCGTCCAGTAACAGAAGTGCTGCTTAAAAATGATGGCTCTCAAAGTATGTACAAAGTTCACGTCTGTACTCGCTGGAGCTACAGAACGACCTTACCCCAAGCATCACGGCATTAGGGATGCTTGTGGAAAATGAGTAAAATTCCATGCATTATTTATCTGAAAATTAGATAAAGTTAAATTATCAGCTTCAGGCTACAACCACTTTTTCTCCAGGAAAAGATTCTGAGGAGAACATTGCATAGGAGACTGGATTGGTCCAAGGGTCGGTCCGGATATGGCTGGGAAGAGAATAAATTTGGTCTTCGTTAGAAAATTAGGCCGAGCTTTCCAGGCTCTGACTAGTCTCGGAGATAAGTAAATTAAATGAATGCTGAAATCTTTACTTCAAAAGGCATAAAGCGCCAGTGACTACCAACTGAATAATTTGTTGTCCTGGATAAGGAGATCCTTGTGTATAAAGTTGTAGCATGAAGGTTAAGGAAATATTTTCCTTGTCAAAGCAATGAAGGCATATGTGGGGGTTTATGGTATACGTGTGTGCTTCACTTAACGTACCGGTCATTTTACCGCTTGGAAAGAATTCCAGTGGAATTCAGAGCCGGTCTAGACATTTTGGAGAAGAAAAAAAGGCTTCTTCGCTTACCGAGACTGGAACCCTGTACCGTCCGGTTACGCCAATGCGGCTCCTTAGAATTAAACACTTCATTACCCAACTAATGCACAATATACAATTTGTAGATACAATTAAAATTATAAAATATTTAAATGTGCTCCAACATGTTTCAGATCACAGAGGATCCATCATCAGGGAGCCTTGTACAGTGCTTCGCTAAAAATTACAAGAATGATTCTATCGTGTCCGTTAGCATGGACAAGGTCGTTGTTATGGCAGCGTATTCTGACTCGTTGTGCGTGTGTGTAGTTCACTGTATAGATACAGTGTGTGTTGTTCACTGTATAGATACAGTGTGTGTTGTTCACTGTATAGATAGTGTGTGTAGTTCACTGTATAGATACAGTGTGTGTTGTTCACTGTATAGATACAGTGTGTGTTGTTCACTGTATAGATACAGTGTGTGTAGTTCACTGTATAGATACAGTGAACTACACACACGCACAACGGGGCAGAATATGCTGCCATTACACCGACCTCTTCCATGCCAACGGGCACGATAGAATAAATCTGGTAATTTTTAGCCAAGTACCGTACAAGACTTCCTGATGACGGATCCGCTGTGATCCGAAACATGTTGGAGCACTTTTAAATATTTCATAATGTTAATTTTATCTAAAACTTATATATTTTGCATTACTTGGATAATAAAGTGTTTAATTGTCATTGGTGCACGGTGCAAACCTAAAGATTCCGACTCCTTGGCTTTTATGATAAAAATATTTTAATTTGCTGCCATAGCAAGGTTCTTTCTCATAGGTACAAACAAATCTAATTTCGAGAGAAAGTCAGAACAAGAAAACAAATTTAACTCCTTTTTAGCTTTCAATAACACTTCGACACGTGCAACTAAGTTTGTACATCACATAGAGCGACATTAAAAGTAAAGGAGGAGTTCTAAGAGATAAAGCTTTAGAATTATCTACAACTGTTCAAATACGAAGACCTTTGAGAGAAATTTATTTGTTCTTAGTTTAGGAGTAAAGCACCTTCTATTCAGACTGAAACTAAACGCAATAGCACAGCAATCTGAGGTGCGTTTGTGCACTGTATTGTTCGGCAGTTATAACCGATAATCACAAGCCTAATCATTATGTAATAAAGTATAAACTAGAACATGTAGTATTACTCTGTAATGGAACATGCTGTAAATACATTTATTAAAAAAAAGCCTAATACTCGTAACCTGTCCATTGACAAGGTGCAAAGAGTGATGGGCGAATAAGCATCGAATGGACATTTGTTTTTGGTTTATACTTCAGAGTTTACTTTTCGTTATACACGAAAATATATCACATTAAGTAAATTTCAACAAACTTCGAACGTTCTGTAAACGTGTAAGCAAAATATAGCAACGTCTGGATATGTCTTCATATTAAAACACTTTATTATCCAACAGATGCACAAATATATAATTTGTAGATTACAATTAGAATTATTATAAAATATTTAAAAATATTTAAAATTGCTCCAATTTTAAATATTTTTAAATATTTTATAATAATTCTAATTGTATCTACGAATTATACATTTGTGCGTCTGTTGGACAATAAAGTGTTTTAATCGTCATTGATGCACGGTACAAACATGAAAAAAAATCTTCATATATTTACAACGCATACGTCAGAAATCAAATGGGAAAACTCAGTGTAAAAATATCATTTTAACAGCAGTTTGTTTTCTCTAATATACGTAATGACCTAACAACTGAAGCTGAAGGGAATCATGATTCAAAGCAATGGTGCGTATTTCGCATTTATCACAATTGTGCATTTTATTTCTGTTTAAATATAGAATCCGGCCAACAGAGGAATATGAATGACCAATTTACGAAATAAAAGGGGATTTTTAGAGAAGAATCCATGTATATTAAAAGCCAGTGAGCTATGACAATTTTTGTTTACCAATTAGGCCATCACAGAACAACCAGTAAAGTAATTACGAAAAAAACACGTCTGTCTGTCAGTTTGACTTTAATTAGGTTTAACACAACTATACCGAGCAGCCAGATACGTTGCTTGAAGTTCGACGTAGCTACAAGCGTCGCGTTAAGTACAGGCTGTCCTAAATTTTGTCATTGATTTAGATGTGAAATATAATTGTGAGCATAAACACGAAGACAATGTAACAAAATTGTTATTCATTTATTTATGTCGTTCGTTAAAATTTTTTTTTTTAATTTTATAGTTTCTTTTACGCTGTTATTATTAATTACGTTTCGAAACACGGAGGAAAATTAAAACGGACAGTACAATTAGTGTTTTGCCTGTTGTTATATCGACGGATTAAGTCGGATATTACGCTCAAAGTAGATTAACACTTGTGTCAAAGAGTCCGAATCAAACTCGGAGTCACCCTACGGCCATCATTCAAATTATTCACCTTGGCCTCCAAATCTATGGGGCAAATGACGAGAAATTATGATGTAGGGAATTTTTATCACTGCATTCACAGTCGGTGGGCCGGGTAGCTCAGTCGGTAGAGCGACTGACCACGGGCTGGACGGTCCGGGATCGAATCCCGGTGGGGACGAGATTTTCCGCCCGTCCAGACCGACCCTGCGGTCCACCCAGCCTCCTGTAAATGGGTATCGGGTCTTTTCCGGGGGTAAAGTGCGGCCGGGACGTACTGCTGACCTCTCAGCCCTTCTAGTGCCGCGGTCATGGAAGAGTAGAGCTATACCTCTACCCACCCTCTGGACCATACCGGGCCTGTAACGGGAACGCTTCACTTTTTACTTTTAACCTAAGGCTACAAATACACACTCAGGTGGTGTAATTTTTTTTCATATTCGTACCGTGCATCTGGATATTATCAAAGTTATTTATTCACCAATGAATGCATAAGTGAATTGTCTTAAAACAATATTAAAATTTACATTAAAATAGCTCTGACTTGTTTCGGTATAGTCACAATATCTTCAGGGAGCTCATAATCCGTGCTTTCTAAAGTTACTTACTTACTTACGCCATAGTGCAGAGTCCTTCTTGAGAAGCTAACTGGTTTGCAGTTAGTCAAGAAATTCCCCGCATTTCACGGAACCCGAAGGTTCATTACCGCACTCACAAGGGTCCGCCAACTGTCTCTATCCTGGGCCAGCCCAATCCAGTCCATATACCCACATCCCACCTTCTGGAGATCCATCCTAATATTATCCACCCATCTACGCCTAGGTCTCCCCAGTGGTCTCTTTCCCTCCGGT
>Ga0136643_10006494_pt1 | contig 16751 bp, 9 predicted proteins | sample TergutLab28metaG_FD_96883 | JGI IMG/M metagenome (GOLD analysis project Ga0136643, IMG submission 96883) | Labiotermes labralis P1 segment gut microbial communities from Petit-Saut dam, French Guiana - Lab288 P1 (version 3) (version 3) | ecosystem: Host-associated > Arthropoda: Insects >... | reverse complement strand
TGTTAAAACTACTTTTTTTCCAACACCCCAACAACCAGAAATTATTCCTTTACCAAAAATAACCCCCCCCCCAACAATTCAAAAACCACCCTCCCCCCCCCCCCCCCCCCCCCAAAAAAAAAGGTAACAAAAGCTAGACTTATGCATATTTGACATATATGATGTCAATTCCTTACAGGGTACACAAAACTCTAAATGTGTGTTTTTATATTAAATTCCTCTACTTCTTTCCTGTATATGAAAGACCTCAGGACAGCCTACATTAAAGCCTGAAACACTGTCATAATCTTTGTAGAATATACAGTAAAATTTGTGTTAACAGTAGTAGAATTTCCACAGAATTGCAGTCAAACCTATATGTTACAAATACTGGTAGTTTTAATGGCTCCCACCCTTCTAATAATAAGTAAACTGGAAAATACAAGCTGTATTTATATCCTCTTTTATTTCAAAATATACTAAATAACTGACAAACACAGCAATGAAAACAATACATTGTAAACTGGAGAAACAGAGTCCCTCAGTGTAATAACCATGTGCTCTTGAGGTTTCACTACTGATTCACAAGTTCAATTAATTTGTAAACTTCAAGTGCAATCAGATAAAATATAAGTACCTAATATCATTCTGACCCATTTGATAGTTTCAAAATAGTTCTGGATCAACACTAATTACTCTCCCAACAATATTCATGTGGTGACCACACAATTAACGTATAGCACATGCACCCACAGATGTTGTAACCTGTCTTTTGCCATTTCAATTTTTACACAACATGCAGCATCCGATCAGCACTTCATTCACCAACATTTTCACAAAACATAACATATTCTGATTTCTTTGGTGTAAATATACATGCAATATGGTATCATATTTCACTGGCTGATTGATGCTTGTTGCTAGTTGCTTTGGTAAGAATCCTCCCTTAAGGACACCATTTTTAAAAAAATAAGGTGACTTAGATAGGTTATACTGAATTACCCACCTTAACTAATTTCATGTCACTAAAATGAAATCTACTGTATTTGCTTTGCAAGTAAAGTCATAATAAGATAAAATGCACCTATATTTTCTGTTTTATCCCGTACTCAATATGACCCCTTTTAGAATCCTGCCAAAAGCTTATCTTGTCAATGTGTTCTTTCCATTTCCTGCTGCACTGTTGTACAAACTGTTATTTCTGGAAGTACAAAGTGTTATTTCTGGAATTGACAGCTTTCTAATAGGTCCTCAGTTTTTAAAATCTGAACTCGTGAATCCTATAGTACTCCAAATGAAAACATTGCTGCTAATTATGGGTATGTTGTGTGTTTCACTTTTCTCTGTTTATTTCTGCTTTAATATTTTTCATCCTAATAAATACATAATGAGTTGCAATAAAGATGCAAGCACAAACACATACATATCATGTACAAATCCACTACTGTAGTCTGATTTCAAAGTTAACAACAATCTTTAGACAATGTTTTTATAAACTTCCAGTATTAAAATGTATAAAAAATCTGGTAAAAATCATGGCAGCAGGAGTGAGACATAACTATTCATTATAAATCTGCTCCCCACCCCACAAGCAAACTTTGCACACCTCAAAGTGTCCCAAGAAGGAGCAAATTCATGATCTCCACTTTCAGTTCTGTGTAACCCCTTGCTCTATTTGATCAGAAGTTTTACACTAGAAATTATCAAATTACTATCACTCATACTACTTCTACAACTGCATCAGCTTCCTCAATCCACTCATAACAAGTTTTTTAAACCACCACACAAAAGTCACACTTTTTCGCTGGATTTCTCTTTATTTATACTTCTGACATGTGGTGCTCCACTGACCTCTTCACTGGCACCCACCCCCCAAAAAAACCTGAAACTGCTGATAAATAAGGTTTATTTACTATAATGATGATGATGATGACACAATGACAATGAAGGTAATGATGATGATGCACTTATCAGCAAAATTCTTTAAGAACTATGATTATTACAGAATGCAGGTTCCAGCAAGGCAACTGTCAGCAATGCACCATTTGTGGCAAAATAAAAAATGGATATCTGTCATTCCCAGATACAATAGAAGGTTAAAGAGGAATTAACCTTGATCATAACTGATAAGCATCAATGAATTCTGAAAATGTAATTCCCACATGAAGGAGAAATGTAATGACAAAGCACCATTCATTTTCTGAACTTTGTCCATCGTTCAGTATCTATAACTGTACAAACTGAACAATTCCTCAGTTTTTGCGTTTTAAACACTGTACAGTGGACAAGGTCCTGAAAAGAAATAATGCCGTGATATACGATTGTTAGAAACCTACGGAACTGAAATAATGAAAGGGAATTATTCTGATACATGTCTGTTTGTTCCACCATCATAAATACAAAAAAAACCAAATTCTTACATTCGTGCTCCTGCCACTAAGCATGAACTGCAAGCAGCATGTAATGTACCAGGTACTGCCATTTAGTTACAAATTCCACAGTGCATGAAAAACAGTCTTGCAACACTTTGCACTCTTCAAATTGAATCAACAATTTGCAGCTAATAAACAACACAGCAGCATCTTGCCCAAACTAATACATTTCTTCAGCAGGAGTAATTCCTTCCATCATCATTATGATATGCTGGTCCCAAAGAAACACATGTTGTGGCAGTAATTTGAACTGTGTGCCTACAGGATGACTTCATGATCTGTAAACATATGAAAAATGAAGTATTACCAGTTGACAAAGCATTTCAGAACAAACACTTCGGTAAACACTTGTACTGATCCATGACTTGTTACAATATCCCTGGCATAAAAAACTCATTTTGATGTTGAAACAGTGCTCATAGCTAGAATTTCATGAAAATGAAACTGATAAATAATTTATACATGTCCAATGAACAGCAGTTTTATATGAATCACAGAAAAGATGCAGCTGCAGCACATGTGGTGCCAGTTATGGTCAGCTTCTGTGATTGGTCAGTTATCTGATAAGGATTCAGGTCTTCCTTGTTGTTATGCTGAGTAGCAGGATTCTTCATTCCCAACACTCCTTCAAACTGTCAGGTATCAATAACCCTGCTACTCAGCACATCAAATTGAAAGATCAGAAACCTCAAATCTCACAAGTTACTTCCAGCAAGTATTGAGTGTTTTGTGGCAATGTGGTTGATGACTCTGGTCTTCTGAATATGACATCACATCACTAGGTAATCGGTTCCTCAAATGAACATAAAGCCTCCATCTTAAATGGTCTAGAAATCTGACAAGACTCCCCTACTGTCCCTCCCAGATGAAGACATCATGTTCTTTCAAAACATCATGAATTAATTACCCAGTGCATCATCACATACCAAAAAACTGAAGTCTCCAAATTATTTCCTGCACCTCCAACTAGTGCAAAAGTTAAGAAACATTGGAGCTATAGCTCCACTCCCTCACATGCCCCCATGGCATGCAAAAGGGTGAAGTTTCCTTTTACTTTACTAAACCAAAAAATAATTAATCTGTCAGTTGTCATATTTTTTCAACTGGAGGTCAATAATTCAGAGCTGAATGGTGTTTGGAAACAACCTACATGTAACAGTTTCCTTATACCTCAACTCATTATTGTTGGATCTATTGTTAAACTTTTTACTGAATGTAATTCTAATTAAAATGCAGCATGAGGTTATGGATGCAAGTTATAATGGCACCTGCAACTTCAGCAAAAAGGACTAAATGAATTAACTGAAAAAGCTGTTCTCATTATTGAAAAAAACTGTTTTCACATACACTTTCTTATAGAGAAATTACTTCTGTGTACACAGAACAATGTTGTTACGGTTTCGTAAATGTTTACTTCCTCTCTTGTGAAGATATTACATTATGACGCAGACATGTGCATTCAACTATCATACATCATCTTAGAAATTGTTCATGGTACACATATGCATTCTACATCTAAGATTGTGTCATAGTCTGGCACCAGTACATAAAAAAAATTACAATAAGAAAAATGCATCATGCGATATAAATCAGTGTTATACTGAGGTCAAACTGATAATTCAGTGAAGGACAAACTCAGTTTCACACAACAGAGTTCTGCCTTATACCCATTGCAGTTCATACCCAATCCTGAATGTCAACATCAGTAACAAGACTTCCCTCCCTTCTACATGTGAAAATGGCATGCATACATGATAATTATGCTCTTTGCATGTGCGTGTGCATGGGTGCACACACATATATGCTTTGGCACATCTGTGAGTGCAACTTCAATCCACACAGACATAACCTGTAATTAAAATCTTCCAAATATGCAACAATTAACAGCCAAAATGGTATAGTCCACACAGTGACAAAGCCATAGGCTACACAACTGAGGAATCATGGTTCAATTCCCAGCAAAGGATAGAGGGTTTTTTTCTTCTCCAGTGTCAAGATATGCTGTGGGATAGAGCCCAACCTTCTATTCGTGGGTAATGAGGAGTCTTTCCACCATAGTAAAGCAGCTAGCAAACAAAGCTGACAACTCACCATCCATCTAGTGTCACAGATACAAATGCATGGAGCTCCATCAAACCCTCCCCACATGCCTTTATGTTGTGTTAAGGGACTTTCACTTCATTCTTTATCATGCATATGTGCAATGCCATTTGTAGTCATTAATGCCTTTAACATCACTGTTTAATTCTATGCAAAATAACCCATATTTAACAAAAGCTCCAAATTTAGGGCTTCTTAAATTTTATTTAGGGAAGTGTTAAGTTATGTACCTTTCACAGCATCTTCTACTCATACATCTTCTTTCACCTCGTTACTATCTCAATACCAATAAATTCAAAGCAGTGTGTGGTCACTTTGCCAGAAAAATTTCATACCTATACTGTAATTATTTAAATATGAGATGATCTCATACAAAGTAACTGCATGATGAATTAACATTTAACCTCAAAATCTACAATCTACATATACTAAACATGGAAAAGAACTTGCTCTTTTTCGTACTTTCAGACAATAATGATGACAATAACAATGACAAACTAGTTAACAATCACTGAAATAAAACATTTCTATTAGCTGATTAATATGCCATTTCATCAATTACATACAGGCGATGGACAAAATAATGGCAACACTAGACAATATACGAATAAAACTGTTGTGTTGGCTGCATTGAAAGAACATTTGCGTAACTTTCAGGTGAGACATCCCCATTGTGTCGTATAGAATTATAAAATATAAGTAAAATACAGTCCAACACAACTCAATTAATGATTTTATTAAGGTGTATTCTTACATCGTTTTATCAACAACATGTTTCTGCTCTAGTCATGAGCCATCTTCAGGTTGAAGTTAGGAAAATATTTCTATTTAACTGTATTTGTAGAATCTTCATTGATGTAGTGGTAACAATAACAAAAGCGTTGCGAAGTGTACATTTTACCTTATTAGGAAAATGTAATCAACCTGAAGATGACTCATAACTACAGCTGAAACATGTCACTGAGAAAGCAATGTAAGAATACACCTTAATAAAATCATTAATGGAGTTGTGTTTGACTGTATTTTACTTATACTTTATACAACATACGAGTATTTTTCATTATTCTTTTTTCTTTTTATGCTGTGTAGTGTCAGAGTCAAAGCACCACAGACTGTGTTTTGTAACAGTTCATACGAGAGTACTGCAAAATGAGAGACTTGTCAGATTTTCAAAGGGAACAGACTGTTGGTCCACATTTAGCTGAAGTATCTGTAACCAAAACAGCCACTTTATCAGGTGTGTCCAAAGCAGCAGTTTCCAAGGTTATGACAGCATATACAAATCATGGGAACACATCATCAGCTAAGAGGAATTGTGGCCGAAAACCAAAACTAAGTGAAAGGGATCGCTGTACGTTGAAAAGGAACGTGTCTAAAAATCATACCACTACTGCAGCAAAGGTGACAGAAGAACTCGATATTCATCTTGAAGATGCTGTTTGCACAAGAACAGTCTGACGAGAGCTTCACAAATCCAACATCCACACAAAGCTGCCATTACTAAACCTCTGATTACTGAAAATTATGCTAAAAGGCGAAAAGGATGGTGTGATGATCATAAAACCTGGAAATCTGATGATTTGAAATATGTAATATGGTCAGATGAGTTGTCCTTCACAATGTTCTCAATATCAGGCCAGGTTTATATTTGGGGAATGCCCAAGGAGGCCTATAATTCTGCATTCCTGGTTCCAACTCTGAAATATGGAGACAGATCTGTGACGATCTGGGGAGCAATATCTTGGTATTCTGCTGGTCCTATAATTACTCTGAATGGTCGAATTACTACCAGTGACGACATGGACATTTTAGGTAAGCCGGTGCATCCTATGGCCCAGATGTTGCTTTGCAACAATGATGCAATTTTTCAAGAAGATAATTTGCTCACACACACAGCCAGAAGTGTTCAGTCTTGGTCTGAGGAGCATAAATATGCACTTCAACAGTTTACCTGGCCAACACAATCACCAGACTTAAATATAATCAAACCACTATGGTCAGTTTTAGAGAGCTGGGTGAGAAGCTGATTCCCTCCTCTATTATATCTCAAGCAACTAGATGTTCTTCATGAAGAGTGATACAATATCCCACTATTCAGAACTTATATGAGTCTATTCCAAGAAGGATACAAACTGTATTATGGCAAATGGTGGCCCAACTCCATAATATTATAGAAATGTGTGTCTTTCAGAGCTGTTTCCATTTTTTTGTCCAAAACCTCTACATCATACAGTTTATACCCCTTTAAAACCTGGACACATATGCATATTTTCTCCAATCTACTGTTAGTATTCTAAACATCGTAGAAAGCGCCTGTCCTTCTTAACTTGATTAATTAAATACCCACTGACCCACTTACCCTCTTCAGTTAAGAGCTGCAACTAGCACCAGAGCTGGACTTCCTTTCTGAATTCCTTGAGCTCTTCTTGCTCTTCTTGTGGTGCACTTTCTTGCTGCTTCGTGCTTGAGATCTTGTACCAGATTTCTCATTGTTGTGGCGATGTGACTTGGAATGATGAGACCTAGATCTGGATCGTGACCTGGCAAGACAACAACTGTATGCTTTACCAAAGGCTATACGAGGGCAGTCCATAAAGAAGCCAAAATTTTTTAAAATTTATTGCTTTACTTACAACTTAATCAAACTTGTCACCTTCAAAGTACTCCCCTCCACTCTTGATACACCGCTCCCGTTTTTTCCATTCCTGTAACGCATCCTGAAACATGTTTTGCGGGACGGCGTGAAGGTCCCGTATTAAATTTTCTTCTGTCTCTTCTACCGTCTGAAATTGGTGAGCTTTTAGTGAGGATTTCCACTTCGGGAACAAGTCCGCAGGGGCCAAATCTGGAGAGCAGGGCGGCTGGGGGACAACAGTGATCTCATGCTTCGTCAGCAGACGCAGCAAAAATTTTGCAGCAACATGATGCATCTTCAGTTTTTCAGTCAAAATCAGGTGGCACGAACTTTTACAGATTCCTACTTCTTCAGCAACTTCACGGAGAGTTAGACGACGATTTTGATGAATCACAGCAAGCACTTTTTCAACATGATCGTCATCCATTGACATGGAAGGCCGTCCAGATTTGGGGTCATCTTCGATGGACGTTCTGCCCGATGTGAAATGCTGGTACCACTTGTGACATTGCGTACAGCTCAAGCAATCCTCTACATAAGCCTGTTGTAACATCTGAAAAGTCTCCGTAAAAGTTTTTCCTATTTGAAACAGAATTTAACGCAAACGCATTGCTCCTCAAGATCCTTCATTTACCAACTTGCAAAAAATTGCCGAGAGTACTAACACACACTCATTCAAGCGCACATAACTCAATGACTAAATGACATGGCATGATGCTGCTAATGCCAGAATGAAGCTTAGGTCCTCTTTACACAACAGTACCATTGCGGGCGTGCTGCGTGCACTCCTTGGCTCGCTATTTCACAAGTTCGGTTTCTTTATGGACTGCCTCTATATACATACCGCATTTTTCCTGCATGAATAGTCGACTGTCTGAAACCCTCCATTACAAACTTATAAAATTTCTGTCACAGTGAGTGCATGGAAAGTTACAGTTATGATACTATGTTACATATCAGAGTTACACATTTCCATACTTTGCATTTTCTGCAATTTTACAGACTTTTGGTGCAGTCTCAGCCAAATGCCCAAGAAAACAAAGCTTCCCTAATTTTAAAGTTTACCAGGTATTACTCCACTTTTAGGTGGTCCCCACAAAATGTAAAATTGCAGTTGTAATGTATATATTCTCTCTTTACATTCTTTGATACTTCTCCCAGAATAAGGTCATGTACAGGAACAACACATTCTATTTGTGTCCAGGTTTGGAAATATAAAGAATGAAATGGGTTACACTGATGAAACAAGGTATGACATTCGGATATTATTAGCATGAAGTTCACACTTTGGTCACCAAACTTGCCACCAAGGAAACAAAACAAAATAATAGAAACTCCTCTTTCTCTCTACACGCACGTGCGCGCGCGCACGCATGTGTGTGTGTGTGTGTGTGTATTTATTTATTAGCCCAAGCTACCTGCTACTTGCTAAGTTTATGGAGACTATTTTCAAATTTTATTAGACAAACAAAATTTATCCCCAACTTATCATCTGTATCATTACAAACCAAACCTGAAATAGGTAATCTTACAGTCCTATACAGCAATAAGAATCTCCCATTTTTGTCTTACCCATATGGTGATAAATTAACTGCAGATTGGAGAATAGCAACCTCAATACAGCCCACCTATAATTTATAAAATGCCCACATTGCAGGACTGGTATCTTGAAAGTTTCAACTGAAACTGATTCAGATCTTGTTCATGTTTATCTTGGAGAGTTTCTGGAGCAGAAACAAGATTTTGTCCCTAATGGCTAGAGGCCCAGTTTCAAACCACTTTTAGTGCATTTCTGAAACACAGTTTGACAGTAAAAGTGAATCTGCATACCACTGACAAGACAAGGAATGACATTAGTCAAAACATTTATTTCTTCCAACAAAAGTCTTGAAAAGAAACTGTTCAATAGTGTAACTCATCGTAACTGAACAACACACAATGGATGTTCAACAATTTGCAGAAAAGAAGTGTGCAGACTTTTTACCCTCTGCATTCTTCACAGTGCCCTAGCAACAGCCAATTAAGAACACATTCAGACAGAGCGCCATTAATTACTGTCTAAAATATTCTGTGTGTAGGTGTAAACCCACAACTGTACACATCTGTGTTCCTGCAGTTGTACACACTGATTGAGCGCTTAAAAAAGGGGGCAAGTCTCTATAAATTCACTAATTAACTAATCTGTGTTGTGTAATAGCCGATGGTATTTTGAGTCAGTGAAAAGTTTACATGATTCATACCTTGAACGTGCCTTTTTCTTCAACTTCCTCTGTTTCAAGTGCTCGTCATGCTTCTTGTGTCTGACAGGAGACCGAAAATGTGAATGAAAAGAGGATGATCCCCGAGATCTGGAAGACATAACAACAAAGATATAAGTAATCAATAGCAAAATAAATTCACACAAACTAACAACCTTGTTATATCATATACTGCATCTACATGTACAAAGGCTGCACCTTTTATTCTCAACATGCCATCCATAACTATGGACTAACCAATATTCAGGACAAGAGTATTCTCAATCACTAAACATCACAAATGTGATATATATAGTCCTTCAACTTCGAAGGACAGGCAATTAAACAGACACAGCACCATAGCTCTATAGCCAAACATTCTTAAACAAGAGAAAAAATGGGCGATCAGAAGCAAAACAGTCGTGATTGACCGCCCACTTATTCTTCTGTTATGCATCACACAGGATGTCCCACCCTAAGACTAAACATTGCTGTTTATTAATTGCTGTCACCTTTTGCCTGAAAAGAGAAAGGGACCATATAAATCATTTTTAAACATTTCCATGTAGAAGGAGTCCCCTTTCAGAAGCTATTACTCACCAACTCGTCAAGAAAATCCTTGCTGCTCATGGAAACTTTAGGTTCATTACCAATTTCAAAACAGTCTACCAGTGCACTGTAATCTAAGCCAAACAAATCTAGTTCTTATCTTAATATCCCGTTTCTTCACAAAACGAGATGCTCTCTTTCCTACACCTGCAAGTCCCAAGCAGTTTTCTCTCTTCAGTTTCCCTTCCAAAATTTCATACGCATTCTACATTAACAAACATGAATATATGTCATCCAGAAATCATTATGACCAGTCTAGCAGAACCATCTTCACTGGCTTAGTGAGTTAACTGGCAGGAAAATGGTTCAACCGCAAGTCAAAACAAGCAGAAAAAACAAGAAATTATATAGTCAAACCTGTACATTTTGTGTGTACGTGAAATTCTCTTCTTCTTATGTCTGTGTTTGTCAGTCATGTGACTGTGACTTCGAACATTCAAATTATTTGTGCTATGATCACTGCTAACGTCCGAGTCACTGCTTGAGCTTGAATTCCGTCGCTTCACCCCCTGCTTTGTTTCTGTAATGAAGAACACATTATACAAATAGAACAAATATAAAAACATTTCATACACTAGGTATTCACACCACACACACATTCTCACAACACTCAAACAGGCTTTTTTTTACATTTTTTACACCGTGCATTGTGATATAATTATGCAACATAAACCAACAAAATTTACACTTTTCAAATTAATACTTTAAATAAATTTCTGACATCTTCTACATGTTTCGAACCTCATGGATTCATCCTCAGGAAGACATTTGTATGGTATGTTTATATGTATTGGTAAAAGCAGTCTAGCAGGTGGAAGAGTGTGTTTGAGGTTTGAACACACACTTCCACCTGCTACATTGCTAAACTGTAAATGATTCAAGCACTGCTCCAAGAATTACACTGCAAAACCCAAGTTCTAACACAGTGTTTTAATTTAAACTACAGAAACAAGAATTCATATTCATGTCTTCCTGTCACATTGCAGAATACATCAATACCTCACCAAACATACTTTTGTAAACCATTAACAACCCATGGTTACTCATTGACTGATTTCACAGATCCACAACATCAAAAGTAACAGGCAAAGCTGCCTCTGCCTATGCCATGCAGGCACAGGGGAAGAAGAGGTACAGCTCTGCTCTTTCTTAAGCTCACTAGTGGATGGAGGTGCGAGGTTATCTTCACACCCTGACTGCTTTACCTCCTGCAGAAACAGCATTAAGTACCCATTGAACAGGAGGCTGAGTGGGCCCTACAGCCAGTCTCCACACTTTGGAAAAAGGGAAAACTCTCTTCAGCTGGAGAGGTATTGCTACATTAAACTGCTGTGAATATATTCTGAGACATCAACATTATACAAATCATCATCATGGCTAAGGTCATCACACCTGTTTTAATTCAGTCACAGTTAAATCTGGATTAAAAATAGTTACTTCAGTGTTACACAGGATGCTTGATTTTCTTCTGCCTCTAGGTCTATAATGCTGTACTATAAGAGATATATAATGGATCCATTCTAACAACATGTTTGTACCATCTATTTCATTGTTCTCCTATTATCTTTGCAACAATCCAGTGTTTACAAATTTTCTCATTGTGCTTATGGTCTAAAAAAATAAAACTTCCAAATAGTTTTGGCAGATTCATATTAAGAGCCTCCAGTCTTATTGTTTGTCAAATTGTTAAGACCATATTTCTGACCCATAAAGTGACAATGGTATAGATATAGTTTTACAAAATTTGGGACATCTTGCAGCTGATAGCTGAAGTTGCAAATTCAACAGCTGCTTTTGTGAAACAGGCAGGTATAAACTAAGGGTTCTGTTCTCTTCCACTATGTGTGAAAATACTTTTGGGGCAATTATAATCAATTCAACATGGTCTTCTCTCTCTTTCTTTCTTTCTCTCTCTCGCTCTCTCTTACTCTCTCTCCCCCTCCCTACCTCCCTTTCTCACATGCATGCACACATATACCTGCATTCTTTCTCTCTCTTCCCCTCACTTTCCCACCTGCTAATTTAAAAGTACTTCTGCTCCTGTCATACACTTATTCTCCAAAAACGTTTCTTGTAGACATGTTTTTGAGGCAATCTGTGGCTGTTACAACCTCAAAATTTCTCCAATCTTAATGGAAAACCAACCAAAAAAATACACAACTCAGTTCTCACTCTTCACTCCCATAGTTCAGGAAAAAAGTTTCTTGTGAACATGTTTTGAAGCACGCGATGATCATTATATTAACAGAAAACACTCTTGTCACTTTAAAATATATTTGACTATTTAAGGTAACATCACATACACATATACACTTCAACAGTGAACATTTAACGCTTTCAGTTTATAAATTAAAAACCAACCTTCATTACATTATAAATTAACTTCTGGAAATGATATAGCTTCATTAAATTACTCCAAAATTATTTAACAAAAGACTGCGTAGTTGTATCCGACAGCACAACAATAACTAAAATGCAATTTCTCTGTGACTGATCTTATCAACAACTTTTTTGTGTTGTACAGGACATGAAAAGGTTCTGATCATACATGCAGATCAACTCATAACTTTGAAGGAAGTCTCACCTTGTATTCGAGGGTATGAAGAAGCTGCTTGAGGCTGGGCATCTCCATTCTGTTTGGGATTCAGACGATCTTCCAATTCTTGACTGAAACCAAAGTTTCTATAATAAATACGTGCACGTTAAATCGATATGAAAATACAGCAAAATTCCTTCAACCTGAGGCCTGATAATTTGGTAACCCTGATAATCCAGCACTTGAGAATAACAATCCCAAGACTGGAAGTTTTGCTCCTCACCAGAAAAAAGCTTCATAAATGAAACAGGCAGACCTCAAGGACACATTTAAAAAGGCCTCCGAGTGTCCACATATTCAGCATTGTAATATCTCCTGGCAACTTGTCTCCTACTCCATCAATGTCTACAGCTATAAAAACTTCAAAAAACAAAAAAAGGACCCTGATGACCCTGAACCAACACATGAAAAAGATACCCAAATGAATATTCCTCTTGCCTAGTTGCACAGCCCAAGTATAGGAGCTATTTGATAATTCAGCACAACGAAGGTCCTGTGCAAGTCAGATTAATGGAACTTTGCTGCACATACACAATTGTTACCGAATGACACTTCAGTTATTTAATATCCCTGGTAAAACTGGCAGAACATACAGGATTTGCTAGGAGATTAATCAGGGGTGGAAAAAGCAGGAAACATGAGGAGTACTGGCAGTCCATTCATAGACAAAAGCAGGCTAGGGCTCTCTGACGACCCTCTACTAAAAGAGCTGAGGAATTACTCAACTGGAGCAGAAGCCAGCTATGAAAAATAGTGGGGCTGCTAACAGGACACTGTCAATTAAAAGAACACCTAATTAAAATTGGGTTTTAAACAGTCCCTAGTGTGACAGATGCAAACGGGTAATTGAAATGGCTCAACACATTTTTTGTGAGGTGACGCTTTGGTTACAATATGATTCAGGAACCTAGGTCGACACTTTACGAAACCAGGTGACTTTGAAGACAACTCTGTCAGCAGGAAACTGCAATTTGTTCAAGGTGCAGGGTTGCTGAAAGCGTGAACATAATGGATGCACAAAAGACGTAAAAGATGAAGTGCATGGGTCACTGCAGTATCTGCTCTTGTGTGTCCATTTACTACAGTGCTGTCAATCCCAGAAATTGTGCAGCATCCAATATAACACAAGGATGATTATTTCACACTTAAAAGATTAAATATTATTACAATGATTATAGCAAGGAGAATAAGATGGACTGTGTGTTTAGAACGCAAGGATACATCAGAAATGCATACAAATATTTAATCAGAAAACCTAAAGGGAGCAAAGCACTTGGGAAACTGAAGTGTAGATGAAAAAATTATATTAAAATGGATATTACAGAAACAGCATGGGAACCGAGTGCAAATGCAATATAATAAGTACAGCCTGTAACATGTCTCCATCATTGCAAGAAAAACCACTGAAATTAATTTCTTAATTCTACATGTACAGAGAACTTCACACAAATGAGGGCTTGTTTTGATACATTCTTTATAATGAGCTTAACCATGTTTACAACATTTCCGACTGAGAATGACTTCAGAAATAAGCTTCTAAAGTTATGACATCAAATGTGTATCTCCCTGAATTATGCACTTAAAATGAAAGGGGTAAAAATATGCACAAAATTACAAAGATAGTTTAGATTAAAACATGCTGTAATGGAAATTTCCTTCAAGTAAACGTCGACAGGAACATCGGAAATAGTAAAATAACCCTTTAGGAACATGGCACTATTTGCAGAAATTCTGAAATCTTGTAGGAACATATAAATTCACTGCCACTTGCATAACAGATTTAATCCTTCAGCATAACAATCACGTACTCTAAATCTGGTAAAATGTAACTTCTAAGTTTTCAATTTCCCATAGGTAGAACTAAAAACCTTCATATCTGGCTTTCATCACAGTCCAGCAATAGCATGCAAATAAGATCATATAACACATACAAGGATTATAAACAGAAAAACCACAAGCATGAGACAATGTTCAAACTCACTCACCTCTCACTACCCATATGCTGTGGAGAAGGAACATCACTGAATGAAGTTGGAGACGGAACAGACGATACTTCTCCTTCATCCCCACTCACCCTCTGCACTGGTGCCCCATCAGGAAGCTGAGGACCTAACAAAAAGAGTTCTAAATACATATCTTGTCATATGTCTTAGCCAGAGTTTTTGGTCTGATTACTGAAAACAAATTCCATCATTGGTCTCTAAAACAACATTAAAGTATATCAGCAATATCTCTGATTAAATCAATAGTAATCTGTCATACTAAAATATTTTTTTATCAAATATAGCAGTTGTCAGGTAAATTTAATTTTGATATAGAATAGTCCCTTGACATCCATCACTGTTTTCTTTTAAATGTGATGGATAAGGAAACAACAGATACAAGCTGCAGACACAAAACTTATACTACTTCATTCAAAGGAAGTCATAAACTGGTGACTAAACTTATTTTTGAGCAAAATAAACACCAATGACAGCTAATTTAACATTTTTATTATGTACACATACAAAATAAATATCCACGCTGGACAGAGCATGTGACATGTAAGGGGAAGAAAATGGCACACAAGGTTTCTGTAAGGAACCCTGTAAGAAAGACACCAATTAGAAGGCATAAACACACATGGGAGAATAACAATAAGATGGACATTCAGAAAATATGGGATGGTGTAGACCAGATTTACCTGGCTCAGGAGAGGGATAAATGGCCATCTCTGGTGAACAAAGAAATGAACCCTTGGGTTCAACAAAGTTCAAGAAATTTCTCGACTAGCTGGCAAACTAACTGCTTTATAAGAAGGACCTTGCTCCACAGTGTGAGTAAATGAGTTTGTTGGTTACGTGCATATTAATTTATTCCTTTGAAGATGCATCGTCCTTGAGAGTGACACTATTGACCAATACGAAGTGAAAGATGTGACCTCTAAGACAGCAAACACATAAGCAAATAAGAGTCACAAACAGTGGAACACTGATATCTTGGGTCAACTACCAAGTTTTTTTCCCCTGACTATACCAAGTGCAGATAACACAGCAAGTTATACCATTATGGACACAAAGAGAAACACGAATATTCAACTTGTCAAACAAACTATGTAACACCAAGACAATGTAAGTTCACCTATAACAGGAAGATCAGTTCCCAGTGGATGATCTTTACGTATCATATTTAGAAAAGCAGCAGCTCTTCGCTTTCGTTCCAACTGTAGTTGCTTTTCACGTGCTGCAGCTGCAATTTTTTCCCTAGCTGCAGCTGCCAACTTATCCTTTAGTCGTTCCTCAGCTAAAACAAAGAAAATACTCTTTTCAAGAACACCTTTCAATGCAACTGCATCAAATCAGCAAACAACATTAAAATAAAAAGATCATACTTCTTTCCAAATTAAATTGCTAATGCTAACTAAAACAACTGTTGCCAAGCTATGGCTCAAAACAGAACTGAACTGGAGCCACCTATCACCAGATTACCACTACCAAATGACCCACATAAATAGGATGCAATTATACTTTAATTTACAATTTGGTTACTTGGTGAGGAGAATAATACTGAGGGTCAAGGAAAACAAATTAGCTCTATGCATACACACCCCACTTGGCCTTATCTGCAGTTCCTTTCTTCTCCTTGCCACTACCATTTTCATCAACTGTTGTGGTGTTTGTTACTACTGGCTGTTGTACTGGAGCAGCACTCTCTGTCAGGTCTATTATCTCAGGCTCGTTTTTCTGATCCTTCTCTTCTTTAACTACATTCTCTTCTGCTTTCTTTTCTTCAACCTTTGCTTTGTCTTTATCCTTCTCCTGACCTTCTTCCTCATCTGAACTCTCCTCCACTGGCAAAGCACTACGCTTCTCCAGCAACAAAGCTTCAGAATCTTTTGGTTTCTTTATTGAGAAGCATACAGGTGCTGTAAAATAAAGGCTTATGTCCATACATACATATATATACACACAAACACACACATAATACAGACAAATTTAGCACAGCAATAGTTAAAAATCAGGATGGTGCACAGTCTGTTGCTCTTAAACATTTAGAGAATATTAAAAAAAAAAAAAAAAAGGAAAAAAAAACAAAAAAAAAAAAAAAAAAAAAAAAAAAAAAAAACAATTAATTTTGGCCCCAAAAAAAATCCACAAAAATGTACTAATAAAAAAAAAAAATAG
>Ga0136643_10006492_pt1 | contig 16752 bp, 7 predicted proteins | sample TergutLab28metaG_FD_96883 | JGI IMG/M metagenome (GOLD analysis project Ga0136643, IMG submission 96883) | Labiotermes labralis P1 segment gut microbial communities from Petit-Saut dam, French Guiana - Lab288 P1 (version 3) (version 3) | ecosystem: Host-associated > Arthropoda: Insects >... | reverse complement strand
TGTTCTGCACGATCACCCTTCGTAACTTTGTTGTCCCGACGCGCTCAGTCTGGTAGGTGATCCTCTTTCGGGAAACGGGTGTGGTTCACCGAATCACATATAGTTTTAATTATTTCTTTTTTAATTGTTTTATTTACTCGATTTATTCTTGATATAAAATAATGGAGCGCTATATCCAGTAAAACAACTAGATCATTTCTTGGAAAATGACAGTCACTTCTCTGTACCCCCACTTACACCACACTCGTACGCGACTGAATTCGCACTGTACTGCTAGCGTCCGCTGTACGCTGCTAACGTTTTCTCATTTAAATCTCTCTCCTCCTACCTATCACCAATGGTCCTGAATATATGTTGACAGATTAACTTACAACGCATGCCATGAACCGTCCGTAACTGACGCCAGCAATCCTAAGAAACAACTACACTAAAAATGATCGGCTACAGTGGATAATCACTTTTTCATAGTTACTTGTGCATGTCACATTTTTTCCCATTATTTGTTCTTTCTAATACAATTATACTTTAAATATTAAACTAGAGAGCTGAAAAATAGGTAAAGTGGAGCAAAACTCCATGAAGAAATATGGGTGAATAAGGCTCCACGCATTCTTCGTGTCACCACCAAAGATGAGTTGTCAGTTTCACCACCAAGTCTCTTCGAATTTAGAAGGATGCGTGGACTGCAGAAGCCATCTAGGATTTGTAGAAAATAGTGAGCAATCTCTTTGCTTCAGCCAGAATTCTAACCCTGATCCCTCGGCCACGAACCCCCTAGCATATTTACCGTATTAACTCAGATATGTGACGATGGAACCGGTTGACCTATCATCATGACGGTGATCATTTCTTACCAAGTTTCTGAAACATAGACGAAAATAAATCTACGCATGTTTATGTTCCAAAACTAATGCAAATTAAGTAAATTTAGTGAAACGCGCCTGATATTACAGACCTACATCCTTCAGTAATGGGATTATTTACATATATTACTGTAACGTTAATTTGTTACCACCCTAGTAACAGTTCTTCCACCAGCACATGCAAAGTTTGTTAGCTGACTCCGGCAATTATACACTGAAACCTGACTCGCATAGAATGGTACAAGTTTAGAAGTCTGCGTCTGTTCCAGCAGGTGGATGCTGGCGACACTGTACCACGTTGTGTAGTGCCTTCATTTGTACAGCGTACATTGTAGCCCCTACCACATATCTGCTTCTATCACAATGACGAGACTTAGTTATAGAAACTTTAGTAAGACGGTTTTCTGTTGAAACAATGTAGTTTCCATTACAGTGCACGTTTTGTATGGGCTCACAAATCCGTGAAATAGTCTCAGAAGGACTGAAACTATTTTTATTTATGATTTCTAAGGAAAATACGGGCATAATGCAATGAAAAACTTACAAATTTTAAGGTAAACGGTACATTTTCTGAACCGTGCTTCGTGATACACATGCGTGAGAAAGACCAACAAGATGCATAATTTTCTTAGTAATTTATTTCACTTAATTTATCCTCGACATGTTTCGAGCAAGTAATTGCTCATCATCATCAGGAGGAGTTCTGTACAAACAGCTTACAGTATTTCATCATGCATCTTAAGAGGGGTATTAATCGTATCGCGAATTCGTATCGTGTCAGCGACTATACTCCTCATAGAGATGCATGGGAAAATACTGCAAGCTGCTTGTACAGAACTCCTGTTCATGAACAGTTACTTGTTCGAAACATGTCGAGGATAAATTGAATGAAATAAATTATTGAGAAAAAGCGAGCATCTTGTTTGTCTTTCTCACGTAAATTCTAAGGTAATTCAGCTATCATTATTTAGAACACTCTTGTCTCAGACGTGGCTCTGTATTATATGGCAGAAAGTTATCAACATTTGGGAGAAAAAAAAACATTTAAATTTGTATTCGACTACACAATATCAGACAGTTACAGTGACTGAGTACGGGATGGACGTCTGAAGGATCTGAAATTGGAAGCAGGGGGTTCTGTCCTCCACCTTGTCTAGAATAGCTCTGTGGTCAGCCCAGCAGTGGGTAAAATGGGTCCTTTTTTCCGAGGGTCAAGGGGTCAAGACGTGAAGTTGACCACTCACCTTCATCTAATGTCGAGATTAACAAAAACGTGTAACTACATCCCAACTCCTCCTATTATTTCAGAGCGAAGTGCTTAATTAATTCAACACACGGACAGCGTTATAATTAAATTATTTACCATTCGAAATATGACCTTCAGAAAGGCACCAAGCAAATGTTATGTAGACAGTTTCACAATTCTACTGTTACAAAGAAGCCAAGAGGTCTCTACGCTTCTGTCGACATTGCAGCTTCATACTGAACACAAAGAGATACGTATCAAGCTTTCTCTTAAGAAATTTTCATTTTCGTGGTGTGGAAATTGAGAGAAACTGTGATTTAACGTTTTGTCTCCAGGGCTATAATACATAAGAACACTTCATTTTAAGGGTTTACTGTAAAAATCAGAATAGAACTTTTTAGTTTCTATTTCATATGATCAAACACGCAGAGGATCAGCGCGTCCTCATGTGACGGAGTTATTTCTGCTGTATAAGCAATTCCAGAACGTTACATATCACACGTTGAATACAACACTTACACCTCTTTAGCTCAGCAACTTTGTATTGCTATTCATTTTCAACAAATGCCTGCGGAATCTGATCGTTCCTTTAACAACACGGGAGATTATTTCAATGGTTGCTGATTGCATTGCGTGCTGGCATTATCGGTACTTCTGTAGCCCGTTTACTGAAGCTTATCGTAAATTGCAGTCAAGAGAAAGGGGGCAAGCGGTGGGGCAGTAGGTTGAGGCACTGCGCTTCAAGCCGGAAGGACGCGGGTTCAATTTTTCATTGACATAATCCTTCTTGCCGCACTGTGGCCTTGGGGTCAATTCAGTACCTAACAGAAATGAGCACCAGGATTATTTCCAGGTGGGTAGAGGAGGCCGGTGAGTAGGGCTAACAATCTTACCACCTTCATGTGCTTATCGTCTCGAAATATGGGAGCTTCAGACTCGTGGAATCATCAGGGCCTTCAAAATGCCTGCACAACATTGCTTTAACTTTTGCTTTGCTCAAGCTCGTGACTGAATTATAGTCGGTACTTAATATATATATATATATATATATATATATATAAAACAAATATGTGTAAAATAAAACTACGAACTATTTGAAATTAGAAAAAACTTGAAATTACATTTCTTGCAATGATTTGTACTCATTTCTGTCATAGGCTGAGAAGAACCCAAGGCCTTAGTGCGGCCGGAACGTTTAAGTTAATGGAAACTCCTATCAGGAAACTAACACGTTACCTTCCGACTTGCAGCGCAGTGACTGAACCAACTGCGCCAACGCAGAAGATAATAATGATTATATGTTTGTCTAATGATTATATTTATCATGATTATACGATCATATGTTTTTTATTTAAATTTTACTGTCATTATTCAATTACAGTTAAATTGAGACATCTTAATTGCTTCCTAAACCACCCTACGCTGAAGACCTCTGCAGTGATAAGAAGGGACGAAATGAATTTAGGAGCAGCTCAGGGTTTAAAATTTGGGTAGTGAAACTTATTGGCAATGGCCGTCACGAACTGACTGCGGTGCTGTGGTGGGAGGGTCACACTCTACCGTCGGTATCAGCAAGATTCCTGAAACTGTTGACACAACTGCAGCGTGTTTGACGTCTTTGGGGAAAAGGGGACAAAATGCTCGCGAAACTGAAGAAGAAAGCAAAACAGCGCTGTGTTGCAGGCAACCACGAACAGGGGACCTGATTTCTGATCTCTGTAAATTGTGCCATAATCCGTATTTTGTGGTGTTGTTAACTCTGTTACGAGAGACTAGATGCTGATGAATGTTAACACATTCTTGGATGCGATGCCGTGAAGTCTGGTAATAAATCAGTTAGCTCCGGAAGAAGCTTAACGGTTGAAAGGTTAGTGCGATGAGACAGTACTTTTGTCTAAAAGGGTTGTAGGTCTACGTGTCTACCAAACTACACGGCGTCACACGTGATAAGTCAATTTTAATAATCATCGCCGTGAGAAAGCATAGATCTCAGATTGTTGTGAGTTCAGAATAATGAAAGGCCTCCTTGACACTCTCTAGTTCATTAACGTGTTACTGAGAAATTTTGAAAAGCATTTACATGTACGTAGTATGAAGGCTCTCTAAGCGTACGAGGTAAATATAAAGGTAAGTGGGTCGCTCTGACGGTACCGTTGGCCCTGCACTCTAAGGCGTAGATCTGCGGCCCCTCGATTGTTGGGATCGCGGTTTCGAATAAGGCTGAGGGAAGGAATTTTCGTCTCTCCTGTTAGTTGTGTGTTCTGTAGGTAGCCACCTCTCTGGCGAGCTGGTCACTCGTTCAGACGAGTTCTACCGGGCGTGTGAGTGTCTGGATTTGTGTGATCTGGAAACCTCAGAAAAGAGGTGGCCTGTATCCGATTTGGGCTTATGGGCCACAACAAAAGAACTGTTACTGGTTTTCAATTGGCAATTAGTTGATCAGTATTTGGAACAGCGTGTGTAATGTATACAGTACTTTCTTACCATGGTGTTGTTTACCTTTTGTACATGTTGTATTTTGAGATGTCTTGTGTGTATTGTTGTTAGTTGTCTTGTGTGTAATGTCATCTTACGTGTATTTGCTGTACTATGTGTGTATTGCTGTTTTTACTTTTGATGCCGGACTGCTGGCTAGAAATCAGTATTCGGAAGGTCCTGCGACCGGCCACGTCGACACAGGTTCCTCTTGGTTTCCCTGTGTCTATATGCAAGTGCTGAGATGGTTCCCACGATTCCAAGTTGCCACTACATAATTCTCATGTAGCCCTCCCGACTTAAATTTATTAGTAACCAATTTCATATTTTGTATACATGTAAAATAACCACTGCCACCGGATGACAACCCAATTGCAGTTAATAATAATAATAATTATTATTATTATTATTATTATTATTATTATTATGTCTCTATGCATTCGTGACTGTGGCCCAGACGGAGGTATAATTCATATCCTGGCCACTGGGTACCGAAGAAAGATGTACCCATTGGATATAAAACAGCGGAATGCTTTGGGAAGGAGGAAACGTGTTTACACCTACCGAAAATCGAAGCAGATTCCTCACTACACGGTCGTAAGGCTCCAAACCAAAAGGAGCTGTCGAATCACTAGCAGCCACTTATGCAATCTCTTCATGAGGGCACTATACTCTTCAGGTCACCAGCTGTTGTGATACTGTTGTGTTTATCCTTTCACCGAGAAATATTAAGGAAATCATCTCGCGCTCAGTCATAACATGTTCCCAACCACATATCTTCATACGCACTATTTATAACAAACAATGCAAGTCGTTACTGGTAAATACGTATTCACCTAATTGCTGTACGTATTTCCACTTTGGTTTCTGTAACTTCATGTTACACTGTATGTAATCTGAGCAGTTGAAATTGGCATTGAGTAAACAAACTATAAATACAAGTATACACATTATAACGACATCAGTTTATACGACACATCACCTATATCGTCAGATACTCTGTGGTAATAATTAATTCCTGATTCTTAACCATATTAGAATACTCCTCGGTTAGAAAAACACTATGTATTTATTTCCCTTTACGACTTTATAACCGATTTCGACTCTGTGTGTGCATATACATATATATATATAATCCAAATCGGTTCTACCGGGGTGCTGATAAGTCCTTAGCCCGACCAGGAAGGAAACAAGCTCGGAAGAATGTCAGGGACGCTCGCGATTTCAACAAAATCGAGGCGCGAGCTGTCATGAAGTTTATTTTCTGCAAGGCAAGGCACCGAAGGAAATTCACGCCATTCTGACAGAAACATTGTCTTGTTTCCTTCCTGGTCGGGCTAAGGACTTATCAGCATCCCTCTACGTCATATATATATATATATATTCATAAGTAAACACAGACCGTCTACCATTTAAGTCGACTGGTTAATTTCTTGGTCCTGCAACAGCGCAACTCGGGCTTATTGTCTAAGCTTCTAGACCACACACAATTACACACACAGACACTCACACTCACACCAAGTAGGACTCCAATGAACGAACGATTAGCTCGTCGCAGAGGCCGCTATTTATACAACACACATCAAACACAAACGACGAACATCCATGCCCTCAGCGGGATTCGAACCTGCAATCCCAGCAATCGAGTGGCTACTGACCTACGCCTTAGACCACACGGCGACTGGTTAATTACTCAATGCTAATCCGCTTTACAACAGTTTACTTTAAAAGAGATTTGTGTGATAGCAATAGTGAAACTTCTTTGTGACCGTACTGAATACGTTTCGGTTATGATCCACCGCTACTAAGAAAAGTCGTAATTACATCGATTCAAATTGTGCATTCTGTGGCTGAGTCTATTACTAGTGATTGTAACTTCGCGTGATATAAAGTACTTCTTTGTGTTACTGTTTAAAAGTGCAGTCAAACACGAGTTAAATAAAAGCTAAAATGTCTTGTAAACTAATAACACTGTCTCGTTCATTTGCAGTTTTCAGTTTCAGTAATACCAAGGAAAATTCTATAAGTAATTAGTGTAACAACCATATAATATATAATCTTGCCAACCTCACAACGTTGTTAATACAAACTGAGTTCCAGATTACCTTATACTGAACTATAAATGGAATAAAATTTTATATGATATTTTGCAGTAGGAATGGAAGAAAATCTGAATATTGCTGAATATTAGAAATGTCCTCGCTACTGCTACATTAGAAAGGCTTTTGCTGTGCGATGTGAATATGATCCAGCAGGCAGTTACAAACCATTAACATTCAAATTAACCCATTTGTCGTTATGTATATTTACATTTTCATACACGTGTAAATGTAAATTTCAACTCCAATCCTCGCCGATCCCTTCCAAACAATAGAGTATTTTCGAGAAGTTACGTTACACTTCACTTGCTAAATACTAAGCCTGAATATTTTAATTTGTGTTCCAGCATTCCGTTGTTTGCTAAAATTAGTACAGTTATTAGCAACCAAAATTACATGGAGTCCAGAGAGAGTATAATATCCTACATATAATAAAAATAACGAAGGTTAACTGGATTGGTTATTTTTTGCGTAGGAACTGTCTTCTAAAACACGTTATTGAAGGAAAAATATTAGGGAAAGGATACAAGTGACGGGAAGACCGCGGAGATGATGGAAGCAACTACCGGATGACCTTAAGGAAAGGAGGGTATACTGAAAATTGAAAGCGGAAGCAACTAGATTGCACCCTATGGACAGCTAGCTTTAAAAAAATTGTCGTAAGACAGGCTACAAAATAAACGAATTCTCACTAATAACTTCATTCTTCACTACCATTGCAGCAGCATCACGTTCTTCCACTGTTGCACTGATACACAGGGACGTGTCCCTGAATTGCTGTAATAGATATATGTTTGCAACTTAGATGGTAACTATTACGATATGCATTCAGTATTACCCCTTTTAAAAATTTTTAACCATTTTAATATTACTATTTTAACTGTACTATTGCGCGTCTAAGATATAACTAAACGTTACTGTATTTTTCCTTCCAGAGTACCTCCATGCAACACCAGAGAAAGGTCACAACATGGAGGAAGTTTTGGTGTGTATGTATGATGACTTGTCTCACTGCATGGTCCATGGATAAATTTAAAATCACGCGGTCTGTCTGCTACATATTCGGGCTTTATACCGCATTCTCCACTGCTGACGTACATCTGGCGCCATTATAACGTTAATATAATATCACTCTAGCAATACGTTTATGAGAAGATTGGTAAAAAAAATCGTCCAGTAACTGCCTAGTAAAACCTGTCATTTGTTCTGCAATTAGGCAGGAAAGGATGACTCTGCTGCCCTCCTGAACGCACAAACTAGCAGCAGTAGGTCCGAACACACAAACTCATTACGAAGTAACAGGGAAGAACTGCCTGTAATAGCAGTACAATGAAGCTAATATTTCTGCTGGTCCTTTCTGCAGTTTTGTGCCTTTTGTGCCCTTTGTGTTGCTGCTGTAAACGATGGCACGCTGGATCGTGTTGCGAATATCCAATGGCTCGTAATTGCGACATTGAAATTCAAGGAGCGCTGCCACAGTAGTCACTGTCCGGAACTTCGCTCTGGCTCTGTCGGTCGGTCTGCTGGTGCTGCTGCTGCCATCGCGACGGAAGGAAGAGCAAACTGGACAAACTTCGGCACAGCTTGTGACGTTAATTGCTGCAGGGCAGTAGCTTGCCGTACAACAGGGCGTCGCTTCAAGTCCATTTTCTTTTTGTTTATTTAACAACATCCTCTCAACTGCGATTAAGATATAAATATGAAAGAAAAGCGGTGAGTGAAGTTACCGAAACTTTCGATGAAGGCAGGTACGGAAATCTTCATTGTAATTTAAATACTTCTCTGTTAAAAGGTAATCCCTGAGAATAAATTGTTTGTCCTTCTCAAAGTACCTCATTTATATATGAGATCAGAAACGGGGGTAGGCGTATATACGAAAATTACTGTCTTCTTGTAGCTTGTTAAATAGTCACCGAACTACACGACGTCATATTCCAGAAGACTTTTTTTTAAAGATATCTAACATACACCCGGAAGGCCACATGGAGATGACATGCCAGTGGGATTGTTCATGACAGAATGTCTTTGTGAAGCACGTACGAATGTGTTCTATTTCAGTCGTTCCGTCAAATATTGTACACAGTTTTGTAATGCATATCAGGTATCTCATCCTACATAACGGCTTGGATTCGAATTTCTGACGCTTGGAATCAAAATGTGAATTGTAACTGTTAATTCTTGTCCCCCTTCCCTCCCCCCTCCCTCCCACCATCCATTCACAACCACATTCAAACTCTTAGCTTTTCTGTCGGGCCAAATGTAGCTGTCCTAATCAGGTGTGCGGTGGTTAACATTAAGTATCTCATTTAGGTCCCAGTTTTTACTGACCTACATACATACATACATACACACACATACACACACACACACACACATACATACAGACATACATACAATCATACACACATACATAAATGCATACATACAAACATATAATTGTACATAAACACATACACACACACGCACATACAATCATACACACACACACACACATACATATATATATATATATATATATACATAAACATACAATTATACATACATACCTAAATACATACATACATACATACAATCATCACACGTACATACAAACATACATACATACATACAAAAACACACATACAAACATATGTACATATGCGCGCACACACACACACACACACATACATATATATATATATACATTACATACATAAATACATAAGTTTATATTACATATTACATATACTTTATGCTTACTTCACTAACTAGTATCTGTTGTTACATTACAGATGATACAGTGCTGCTGCTTAACACATGTCATTAATTGTCAGGCTGCCTCCACATGTACACTGGTTCACATGTAAGTGACTGCAAGTGTCGGACAGACAGCGTTCATCGTCAAACGGTCTCGACGTGTGCATACTTCCACCTACAAGTAACTCCTAGCGTCTTGCAGATCGCATTAATCGCCAGTCGGTCACGACATATACATACTTTCACCTATAGGTGATACATAGTGCCTGAGAGCGCTTATCATCATAAGGTCTCGACGTGTTCACCCTTCCCCCAGCAAGTCAGCAAGTGACCCCTAGTGTTTTACAGACAGTGTTTATCGTCAGAGGGTCCCAATACATAAATAGGCCTACACACATTCATGTATAAGATATTTTCCGAAGAATTCTCAACAGGTGTTTTTGCATAGTTGTTACACATTCTGCGAAATGTTTTTCTTTTGAAATCAATAATGATGGCGTCATACATTTAAACCTACCAGAGCATTAGTAGGTGACTGGAGAATTCTGCATTGTTATGAACTACATAATTTGTTCTCATCACCAAAAATAATTGAGAGAATCAAGTAAAAGAGAATGATAGAGGCGGGTTGTAGCATGCATGAGAGAAACCTGAAATAACTGCAACATGTTGGTCTTAAAACCTGAATCCAATAGACCTCTTGAAATACTTACACGCAGGTAGGAAATTACTGAAATATATCTTAAATAAGTGAGAGGGATGGATATTTACTCCATAAAGCTGTCTCAAATTACAAGCCATCACCGTAATGATTTTTTGGGTGTGCAGTAAGTCAGGGAATTTCTTTAATGGTCAAAAAAGGAAAAAGCTCCATTATACAATGGAAACAAATAGTGTTGAATGATATCAACGCATCAAAAATAGATCCTAGAATATGTAATGAATAGTTTGAAAGCTTCTCACAATTCAGATAAAAATTTTCTTGGACTGTTTGGCCTTGAAAATGGGGTAGATAGGATATTCCGAAACGTCGTTAAAGAACTACCATTCTATGCTGCATAAAATCCAGAATAGCGCAGATTTCTTTTATACGGCAGCGGAAATCTGAAATCTAGCAAGTAGTTATGTCTTGTCTTCCATTAAAAGCAATATATTAGAACAAAGAACATTAGCAATTCATATGTTGGTCTGTGTGGATATGAAACTTCTCCTTTGGCAAGGAATTAAAAAGGGATATTCGAGAACACAACACCGACAAAATTATCTGGACCTAACAACAAGGACGTGACAGGGGGGAAGATAGAATTTTATGATGCGAAACCTCATAATTTGCATCTTCATCATCCTCCTGTTATTATTGTTATGATCAATTCAGACAATGTAATACTGATGGGACATTAAACGTGCGTGGGGGAGACAGGAAACTCATGTAAGTTTTCAGTCTGATGTACGAGAAACGGAAATATCTTGGGCGAAATTGAGTGGTTCAGGATAAAGGAAATAATTGTGGAAACACATCCGTCTCTGTGCTTTCTTTGAGATCCAACCACTTGAAGGCTTAGAATTTAAGTACCTGCTCTGGTTGTAGGTAGAAAAAAGATACACCTGATTCCATTACCTTATGTCTTATTCTATTTATAAAATTTCACTGATATATTTAAAATATGTAAATTTTTAAGCAACCTTTGAAGGTATGTAGCAGACAGGGTTAAAATTTAAGAAATATTCGGTTCGTCGGGTTAGAGAGTACATTGCTGGAGGGAAACACTCATCTAAGTTAATTTCCCTCTCTGCTACAACCCTATTAAATAAGAGAGGATGATGTTCGTCTCCTAATAACATCACGAACGTTGCATGGCGCGCGGTTCCACAACGGGGAAGCATTCACATCTCTTCTCGAGAACAGAGGACTGCAGCTATTCGATTATGACGTCAAATTTGGCGCTTCGTTTTTCTTTGTATTCGTGGTTCTGTCCTGCTTCTGCCGCGTAGCTCCAGACAAAAGCAGGAATGTAAAAGTGAATGTAAATCTGGAGTCCGTAATGGTATTATAATATGCTTCAGGACATTTCAGGCGTGTTTGCATTCTTGTCAGTGCCTATTAAAATCGCTCTGTCCTTTACGACTATCTGTGCACGTCTAATAACCCGACAACTGCCGCAGAGATTCGCAAGAAAATTCACATCGGAGAGCTTTACGAAATATTGTCACGCCTTAAAAATTTTCCTTAATTCCAGTTCTTTACCTGAAGACCCATGGAATTGCAGTTGAACTGGAGGAACACATCGCTAGCGTAAAATTACAACCTTCTGCCTTTTTGGGGTCTTGTTGAAAAGGAACCAGATAGGATTTGGGACCATTTGAACTTGTATCCAGTCATTATACACCCAAACCTTGTTTTACGCACGTCTGTTTATGCATTTTTACTTTAAAGCTCCTTGCCACTTTACACCACTTCTTAATTCGCCTGCTCTCTTGTCGTTGATTAACATATTTTTTTTTATTTTTTATTTTTGTGACATTCAGCGGACCGTACCTCTTGATACATTCGTATGATGGAAGCCGACAAGATGCACTATTTCTCATCTTCATTTTGATATACAACTCTACATGTTTCGGACAGAATTACTAACGAGGTCGGGATGATTTCCATCCTGACCTCGCTAGCAGACAGTCAGCACACCAGTACGACAAATAACAATTGCTGTGAATGCAGTATTAAGACTCCTGATGATGGACAGTAAGTCTGTCCGAAACATGTAGAGCTATTTATCAAAATAAAGTAGAGAAATAGTTCATCTTTTTGGCTTCCATTATACGCATACTTTTTTATTTTCATTTATTTAAGCCCATTCATTCTTAAGGGAATATCACTTGTTATAATCTTAGTAATTAAGCAACTTAATGCATAAAATCCTGTTTTATAATAAGCTTATTATATGTCTGTATATGTTTCGAGCACTATGTGCCCATCATCAGGAGGTCAAAATTGTATTATACAGCATCTGGTATCATCACACCTGTAGGTGGCCGTCCGGTGCACAGGTTGAGAGACTTCTTCTTCTTCTTCTTCTTCTTCTTCTTCTTCTTCTTCTCTCAACCTGTGCACCGGACGGCCACCTACAGGTGTGATGATACCAGATGCTGTATAATACAATTTTCACCTCCTGATGATGAGCACAACAGTGCTCGAAACATGTAGAGACACACAATATACTTATTATAAAATTAGATTTGTGCATTAAGTTGGTTAATTATTAAGATTATACTGAGATGCACGGTTAACAAAACATAAAAAAAATAAATTGTTATGTATTCCTTTTTGTTTACGCTCATATTTTCAGGTTCGTAACTAGGGCTTAAAATAAGGGCTGATTGTAGTGGAATTTTTTTCGGAGTTAAAGAGACCGGCGTGTGAAAACGCAACTCGCTCTCACTTCCATCCAGTTCCGAGCCTAAGAATGCCACTTAACAGCATGGCGCTTAATAAGGCATAGAGACAATTTACCTTTCACACGTTAATAGGCCAATAATCAATTTCTTTCACACTGATGGGAAAACCAAAAAGGTGTGCGTAGGAGACGGTATAAACCTACTGTCTATCTTATGCCTTTGGTAGATTACCGAGGAAGTTATAAAATCAGAATGGCAAAGGCATGTAAAAATAGTGCTTGAGGGAAAAAGGAAGTAACTAACTCCGTGGTGCAGAGTCCTTCCTGAGAAGGAAGTCAAGAAATTCTCCGAATTTTATAGAACCCGAAAGTTCATCCCCTCATTCACAACCTTCCGCCACCTGCCCCTATATTGTCCCAAATCAATCCTCTGCAACCCATATCTTGAATATCAGCCTTAATGTTATCCTCCCATTTAAGCCTAGGTCTTCCGCGTGGTCTCTTTCCATTAGATTTACACACCAAAGTCCTCTATGAACCTCCCTTCTCCCATTACCTGCCACATGCCCTGCCCATCTCATTCTTCTTGATTTTATCACCCGAAATATACTTTGTGAAGAATACATAACATAAACCACCTCATTATAGAAGTTTCTCCACTCCGGGAAATAAAAGTAGATAAATTATGGGAAAAGGAGAAGCAATAAAGCCTAATTGTATTATAAAGATAGTTCGAATAAAACAGAACTGCTAGGGAAGTGGAACTAGAAAGTAAAAACAAAATGAAAGGCGATAATGTTTAGGTTTTTTTTAGTTGGGGCTGGAGATAAGATTTTGGAAATCAAAGAATGGATTTAGACTGGTTCGTGTCATATGCATAACGTACACATGATAAAAGTATGTGTAGGTAAAGGTGTGATTTCACTTTATGTCCTTATCAATTACCAGAGAACCTTACAAACGTAAAGCGGTGAGAACATTGAAACTTACTAATATTCTTACTTCCAGCAATATGTGATATCGTTTTTTATTGTACTTAAACCTTCAAATCCCACTAATTCACGCTACATGGTCAAGAAACATTTGGAAATACATTTTTCCCTACTTTTCAAAGTCAGCTGCAGACCTCTCGTAAACCAGATAACATCCGCAGGCTAACCCGCGGCTCCTTTAGCTACGATATCCTCAGATAACTTTCAGTTTATAAGTTTTTATCTGTTTTAGGACGATGTGGATACTATGATATTACTGTGTCAATGTCAATATATGTTCAAGCTAAGAACGTAAAAATTATTGAGAATCAGCTTGACTGTTATCATCGGTATATATGACACTGCAATGCCGACTGAAACATAGGTACTTCTAGGCTGCTTCATGAAGACCTGCGCAGTCTGGTGATACTACTGTAAGTCAGATTTTCATGGGGTTTCCATGGTAACCAACAGTAACGTTCTCAGTCACAACATAAGCCCCACTGTAACCATGGAAATGTAGTCTTCACATCAATCACTCACTCACTCATTCACTCCCAAGTGTATTACTTCGTAGATAGGATAGATTTAACCATAAGAGGAAAGCAGTTCCGAAAATAAAAATATGGTATTATTTACTTGAGAGTTGTTTGACCGTGCATCTTCCTCATGAAATAAAGTAAAATGCCAACTTGATGCAACAAAGTAATTTTATTGATGTATTCTTAGCTCGACATGTTTCGGGTACATAGGCCCATCATCAGGAGCATTAGATGTTGAGTTGCAGCATATGGTTTTCTGCACCGAGTTTTTGTATGGGTGGTGGTCTTGAGAGCCGCTGCGTGTGTCGTGTGTGCGGTGCGGTTGGTTCATTTTCAATAACCGATGTTTCGTCAATTATTGATGTTGCGTCTAAACCACCCGAAATGAAGAAATTGAAAATACGTGGGGGCAAATGGTATGTAATATTTACGGTATCTGTTAAAGTGGGCCGAGACAACAGAAATAAGCGGAAGATACAGAAAATTTCCAAAGAAGGAGCTTTATAATTTACCTTAAACAAATACTGCTGGGATGGTCGTTTCATGAAGGCTGAGTTTAACGAGATTGTAACAAGCATAGCAGATATATCAAAGCATATTTTGGTTTAAACTCCTGAAAGAAAAAACCACTTTGGAACCTTATATGTGACTGAGAGGTCACATTAAACTAAATCTAAAGAGAATAGAATGGAAGAGTGTGTCCTGATTTCATTTTTCTCAGGACGTGGCCGATTATTGTGAAAACAGTAATTGATATTTAGGTTTTATTAAAAAGGATAATTTCAAGACCAGAAGATTGAATATTATATTATTATCCATCACTCTTTATTATAATGAGCCAAACTTCGTGCATTTCTGTTTATTGTAGGGACATTTTATTTTTCATGTTCCATCTTTGACTAGGTTTTCCAAGCGATCTCTTTCGTTATATTGTAAAGCTGGGGAAATCTATGAGTAAGTAGTTTGCAGGTGTTCCTGTATTGATGCAATTTTCTTGCTGAAGCACATAGGATTTCCCCTGCTTTGTGTAAGCTTACATCGTTACTTACGGTGTAAGCATCTTCCAAGTTTCCTTCCCTTGGGGTGTGTGTGTGAGAGTGTGTGTGCGTGTGTGTGTGTGTGTGTGTGTGAGTGTGTGTGTGTGTGTGTGTGTGTTGTGCGTGTTTTTCGGTCAATGAGTTGTAACTTCATCTACTTGTGGCAACATTTCCAGCCAGTAACCACCACGTTCCAAAACTTACCACATAACTCCTAACAGTTTGTCCCCTAACTTCCCGAAACTGATGGCGCCCCATTACGTCACGCACCGTCTTTTATCGTAAGAATGAACAGGCTACGTTTACCCTAAACTAATCCCGACTTCAGTTCTTTACGCCCAAAATCTTCCTTCCTGAAGGTATATTAATAGAGAATAATACAATTATCCGGTACAGCTAAGTCAATATACTGCCTGTATGTCCGAAGAATTTTGCAGTGATGTTTGGCAGGTTCAGTGAGGTTTCTGCAGTGTCCAGACCGTTCGAGGTTCTAAACACTCTCATATACACGAACTCTTTCCTTGGAGTTAAAACGACCGAGGAATGAATTAAACCATAATTTCATCTAGTTTCGAGGTTAAGAATAAGAGAACCATACCTCTTGGTAGCAAGGCGGGTAATTAAGCACAGAGACCACCTTAATTTATTACGTTTGTAAAACAATTAATAAAACACGCTTTTACAACTAAGTGGTTTGTATCCGTTAAATTAGAGTACACTGAACATGATTATTCACGGTTTGTCTCACTTTCTTCAAGAAAGTTAATGCTGACACTACGAGCCGGAAGATCGCGGGTTCGATCCCTCATGGGGTCATTGGAATTTTCCACTGACTTAGTCTTTCTGGCCGCACTGTTTCCCTAGAGTCGACGGAGACTCTAACGGAAATGAGTAGGAAGAATATCTCCTGTGAAGTAAAGGAGGCCGGTATGTAGGACTGAAAACTTTGCCATCTTCATGTGCCATCTGTTGTGACCGTCTCGGAACTTCAACCTCCTGAAGCCCTAAGGGCCTGTCTAGGTCACAAGGAAACACTTGCTACGTTATTTAGATTGCAAATTTCAGCTTATGACAAAATCTAATCCTTGTGTGGCGACCAGACATTTAGTGGAAAGCAGTACGCCCATCTTCATTTATTGTTGTTTTCGCAACACTGTTTCAGATTACCTATTTTTAACGTCTCTGTAAAATCTTCAAATATTCTCCTCTGATAAGCTTCATGTGATGTCATGTCACTCAACTATTATATAAAATTATATAAAATTTATACATTAAAACACTAAAACTGCTCCGACATGTTTCGGTCCTAAGACCATCATCATGGAGCTGTATTTCTTTGCCTTGCTAAAGTCACATTAAAAGCCACATTAAAACCAGTCATAAATTAACTT
>Ga0136643_10006482_pt1 | contig 16762 bp, 14 predicted proteins | sample TergutLab28metaG_FD_96883 | JGI IMG/M metagenome (GOLD analysis project Ga0136643, IMG submission 96883) | Labiotermes labralis P1 segment gut microbial communities from Petit-Saut dam, French Guiana - Lab288 P1 (version 3) (version 3) | ecosystem: Host-associated > Arthropoda: Insects >... | reverse complement strand
TGCCTCCGGTGCGGGCGGTTCCGCCGGGGATGGCAGGATCGGAGACATGTCCGATCAGCCAGACCAGCCCGACTCCGCGGCCCGTCCCGACGCCGCCCCCTATGACGCCCTGCTGCTGCTGTCCTTCGGCGGTCCGGAGGGGCCCGACGACGTCGTGCCGTTCCTGGAGAACGTCACGCGCGGCCGCGGCATCCCGCGCGAGCGGCTGAAGGAGGTCGGCCGGCACTACTTCCTGTTCGGCGGCGTCAGCCCGATCAACGCGCAGAACCGCGAGCTGCTGGACGCGCTGCGCAAGGACTTCGCCGACCACGGCCTGGACCTGCCGGTCTACTGGGGCAACCGCAACTGGGCGCCCTACCTGACCGACACCCTGCGGGAGATGTCCGACGCCGGGCACCGCAGGATCCTGGTCCTGGCGACCAGCGCCTACGCCTCGTACTCCGGCTGCCGCCAGTACCGCGAGAACCTCGCCGCCTCGCTCGCCGTGCTCGCCGAGGAGGGCCGCGCGGTGCCGCGGGTGGACAAGCTGCGGCACTACTTCAACCACCCGGGCTTCGTCGAGCCGATGACCGACGCCGTGCTGGCCGCGCTCGCCGAACTGCCCGAGGACGTGCGGGACGGCGCCCGGCTCGCCTTCACCACCCACTCGATCCCGATCGCGTCCGCCGACACCTCGGGACCGGTACCCGGGCACGGGAACGGCGGCGCCTACGTCGCCCAGCACCTGGACACCGCGGCCGTGATCGCCGAGGCGGTGCGGGCGGCCACCGGCGTCGACCGGCCGTGGCAGCTGGTCTACCAGTCGCGCAGCGGCGCCCCGCACATCCCCTGGCTGGAGCCGGACATCTGCGACCACCTGGAGGAGGTGCACGCGGCCGGCGCGCCCGCCGTGGTGATGGCGCCCATCGGCTTCGTCTCCGACCACATGGAGGTCAAGTACGACCTCGACACCGAGGCCGCCGCCAAGGCCGAGGAGCTGGGCCTGCCGGTCGCCCGTGCCGCCACCGTCGGCGCCGACCCGCGGTTCGCCGCCGCGGTGCGCGACCTGGTGGTGGAGCGGGCCGCCACCGAGCGGGGCGGCTCGCCCCGGCGGTGCGCGCTCGGCGCGCTCGGCCCCAGCCACGACGTCTGCCCCGCCGGCTGCTGCCCGGCCAGGACCCCGCTGCCGGCCGCGGCCGGCACGGACTGAGGAGCCACCACGATGAGCACACCGCAGACCGCGGCCGGTCCCGAGCTGCTCGACGAGCTGCTGCAGATCGCGCTGGACGCCGCCCGCAGGGCCGGCGACCTGCTGCGCGACGGGCGCCCCGCCGACCTCGGCGTGGCCGCCACCAAGAGCAGCTCCATCGACGTCGTCACCGAGATGGACATCGCCGCCGAGAAGCTGATCACCTCCGTCATCGGCCGGGCCCGCCCCGAGGACGGCTTCCTCGGCGAGGAGGGGGCCAGCAGCGAGGGCACCAGCGGCATCCGCTGGGTCGTGGACCCGCTCGACGGCACCGTGAACTACCTCTACGGGCTGCCGTCGTGGTCGGTCAGCATCGCCGCGGAGCTGGACGGCACGACCGTGGTGGGGGTGGTGGAGGCGCCGATGCGCGGCGAGACCTACCAGGCGGTGCTGGGGCGCGGCGCCCTCGTCAACGGCCGGGCCGCGCACTGCCGGCCCGCACCGGTGTTCGCGCACGCCCTGGTCGGCACCGGCTTCGGCTACATCGCCGAGCGGCGGGCCGCCCAGGCCGAGGTGGTCCGCGTGCTGGTGCCCCAGGTCCGGGACATCCGGCGCGCCGGCTCGGCGGCCATCGACCTGTGCGACGTCGGCTGCGGCCGGCTCGACGCCTACTACGAGCGCGGGCTGAACCCCTGGGACCTGGCCGCGGGCGAGCTGTTCGCCCGGGAGGCGGGCGCGCTGACCGGCGGGCGGCCGGGGCAGCCGGCCTCCGGCGAGCTGACCGTCGCCGCGCCGCCCGGACTCTTCGAACCGCTCCAGGAGAAGCTGGACGGCCTCGGCGCCTGGCACGACTGAGCCCCGCCCGCACCGCTGCCGCGCCGCGGCCCGCGCGTGCGGACATGCGAACGCCCCGGCACCTTCCTGGTGACCGGGGCGTGCGGCTTGGGGGTCCGCCGGGACGGCTCAGGCGACCTTGGGCCGTACGTCCACGCCGTGCTCGGCGGCGAGGCGGCGAAGGTCCTCCAGCTCGCTCTGTTCCACGTCGGCGAGGAAGTCGTCGCCCACTTCCCGGGCCCGGCGCAGATCGGACTCCGTGGTGTGTATGCGCTGCAGGATTCCGGTGGTGAACGCGTCCATGGCGCCTCCTCGTCGTCTCCGTTGACACGGGGATGTGTCTGACCCGGGTGCCACACGTGGGAAACGGGTGGCAGGGCACGGTGGGTGGGTGTACAGCCGTCCTCCCCGCATGATTGATGCCGGAAACCTCTCCGACACGAAAGAAATTCCCCCGGATCTCGCGGGGCCCGCCCCGCCTGCTGCGCGTTCAGCCGCCGTTCGATCCCCGTTCCGAACCTGCACGCCGTCTCCACACGCTCCGCTCAGGTCCCGCCCGGCCCTCGCTTACCGCCGGTTTACGGGCCTGCGGTGCAGGATGTGTGGAGGATCCCCACAGTTCACCGGAAAGGACACGGCCTTGCGCGTTCTGGTCGTCGAGGACGAGCAACTGCTCGCGGACGCGGTTGCCATCGGCCTGCGCCGCGAGGCGATGGCCGTCGACGTGGTCTACGACGGCGGTGCCGCCCTGGAGCGGATCGGGGTCAACGACTACGACGTGGTCGTGCTCGACCGCGACCTGCCGGTCGTGCACGGCGACGAGGTGTGCCGGCAGGTCGTCGGGCTCGGCCTGCCCACCCGGGTGCTGATGCTCACCGCGGCCGGCGACGTCAGCGACCGGGTCGAGGGCCTGGAGCTGGGCGCCGACGACTACCTTCCGAAGCCGTTCGCCTTCACCGAGCTGACCGCCCGGGTCCGCGCGCTCGGCCGGCGGACCACCGCCGCGCTGCCGCCGGTCCTGGAGCGTTCCGGCATCCGTCTCGACCCGAACCGCAGAGAGGTGTTCCGGGACGGCAAGGAGGTGCACCTCGCGCCCAAGGAGTTCGCCGTGCTGGAGGTCCTGATGCGCAGCGAGGGCGCGGTGGTCTCGGCCGAGCAGCTGTTGGAGAAGGCTTGGGACGAGAACACCGACCCGTTCACCAACGTGGTGCGGGTGACGGTCATGACGCTGCGCCGCAAGCTCGGCGAGCCGCCGGTGATCGTCACCGTGCCCGGCTCCGGATACCGGATCTGATCGCCATGGCCACCCAGTACCCCGGTCACCCCGCTTCGTCGTCGGCCGCGTCGTCGGGCGCGACCCCGCCCGCCAGGCCGCCCGCCCCGCCGCGCCCGTCCTGGGACCCGCCGCCCGCCGAGCACCCGCCGCCGCCGTGGCTGCGGCCGACGATCCGGATACGGCTGACCGTCCTGTACGGCGGCATGTTCCTGATCGCCGGTGTGATCCTGCTGTGGATCATCTACCTGCTGGCGGCGCACGCCATCCACGAGGGCTCGAACCTGCCGTTCCAGGTGACCGGCATCAACGTGCCGCCGGGCGGCTGCCTCGCCGCGAGCCACAGCAGCGACATCAACACCGCGATCAACGAGTGCATGCAGCACCAGCGCGACGTCGCCCTCAACACCCTGCTCAAGCGCTCCCTGATGGCCCTCATCGGCCTCGCCGTGGTCGCCTTCGCGTTCGGCTACGTGATGTCCGGGCGGGTGCTGGCGCCGCTCGGCAGGATCACCAGGACGGCCCGCAGCGTGGTGAGCTCCGACCTCAAGCGCCGGATCGAGCTGGACGGCCCGGACGACGAGCTGAAGGAGCTGGCCGACACCTTCGACGGGATGCTCGACCGGCTGGAGCGGTCCTTCGACGCCCAGCGCCGGTTCGTCGCGAACGCCTCGCACGAGCTGCGCACCCCGCTGGCGATCAACCGGACGCTGCTGGAGGTGCAGCTGTCCGACCCGGAGGCGTCGCCCGACCTGCGCCAGCTGGGCAAGACGCTGCTGTCCACCAACGAGCGCAGCGAGCAGCTCGTGGAGGGCCTGCTGCTGCTCGCCCGCAGCGAGAACGAGATCGTGGACCGCAAACCGGTGGACCTGGCCGAGGTGGCCTCCCAGGCCGTCGAGCAGACCCGCGCCGAGGCCGAGGGCCGGCACGTGGAGCTGCGCGAGAGCCTCACCTCCGCGGTCGTCCCGGGCAACGGGGTGCTGCTGGAGCGGATCGCCCTGAACCTGGTCCAGAACGCCGTGCGGTACAACGTGGCCCGGGACGGCTGGGTGGAGGTCACCACGGCCGTGGAGGGCGGCCAGGGGCTCCTGGTGGTGGTGAACACCGGCCCGGTGGTCCCGGCCTACGAGATCGACAACCTCTTCGAGCCGTTCCGGCGGCTGCGCACCGAGCGCACCGGCAGCGACAAGGGCGTCGGACTGGGCCTGTCGATCGCCCGCTCGGTCGCCCGGGCCCACGGCGGCGTCATCGCGGCCGAGCCCCGCGAGGGCGGCGGCCTGGTGATGCGGGTCGCGATCCCGCTCTGACCAGGGACTGCCACCGTGTGCCGGTCAGTCGCGCCCCCGGGCGGGGTCCCGCGCGGACCCCGCCGCAGGACAGGTGTGTCCGTCGCTGTGAAACCTGTCACCCCGGTTGTGCGTCCTGGAGGGTGGCCGGGCCCGGGGGCTGTTCGCTATGCGAGTAATTTCCGGTTCTGTTCAAGCGGCGGAGCGGCTGTGATCGATTGCACACCAACTTCGCACAGCGTGTACGCTCGGTGATCGCCAGGCCAGGGGAAAAGACCGGAAAATCCATGTTTCCCCAGGTCATGATCACGGGAAGTACACGTGAAGGCGTTCACGGCGTATGACTTTCGGACCGCCGTGGATCATGATCGGCCACCGGCGCGATCACCTCTTCGGGGGGCGTGTCGGGTGTCGATTGAGTAACAGGGCTTGATGTGAGGCAAAATCTCCGCCTCGAGGCGGGCACAAGTCCGGCCTCCCGCGCGTTACGTGCGCTGGAGACACCGCAGACACCCACAGGGGGAGAGCGAAAATGGCTACGGATTACGACACCCCACGCAAGACCGACGATGATGTCAACGAGGACAGCATCGAGGAACTGAAGGCCCGGCGGAACGAGAAGACCACCTCCGCGGTGGACGTCGACGAGTTCGACCAGGCCGAATCCCTGGAGCTGCCCGGAGCTGACCTCTCCAACGAGGAGCTGTCGGTCCGCGTGCTGCCCCGCCAGGCGGACGAGTTCACCTGCATGAGCTGCTTCCTGGTCCACCACCGGAGCCAGCTGGCCTCGGAGAAGAACGGCAACCCGATCTGCCGCGACTGCGCGGCCTGACCGGCGGGCGCCCGTGACCGGATCGCCGGACAGCCGCGAGGGCGACGAGCGAGGCCGCAGGGCCTCGCTCGCGGCCACGACCGCTCGCGGTATCGGCCGGGGAGTGAGCAGCGGCGCCCGCCGGGGCGGCCGGATGGCCAGGACCGGTTTCGGATCGGTCTCCGAGCGGCTCATCGAGACCGCTCCGCGGATCCCGGTCCGTGACCTGGCGACCCTCCGCCGCCAGTTCCCGGGTCTCGGTCCCGAGGACATCGCGGACCGGCTGATCGCCGCCGCGGTGAAGGGCACGATGACGGTCGGCGCCGGTGTGGGCGCGGCCGCGATGCTGCCCACCCCGCCCACCATGCCGGCAGAACTGGCCACCGAGACCCTCGGCGTCGCGGCGATCGAGTACAAGCTCATCGCCGAGCTGCACGAGGTCTACGGGCTGCGCTCCGCCGGCAACGCCCGCGAGCGCGCCACTGCCTACCTCTGGTCGTGGACCGAGCAGCGCGGCATCGACGTGCTCCGGCTGTCCACCGTCAACGTGGCGCTGGGCACGAGCATGAAGCGGCAGATGCGCCAGCGCCTGCTGCGGCGCACCGTGCGCCACGCCCCGTCGCTGACCCCGTTCATGATCGGGGCGGCCGTCGGCGCCACCCTGAACCGCCGGGAGACGCGCAAGCTCGCCGGGCGCGTGCGCCGCGACCTGCGCGAGCTCCAGAAGCCCTGGCCCGAGAAGGAGCCCCCGCCCGCGCCGCAGGCCGGCGGGACGGCGGAACTCCCCGGTTCACCCGGGATCACCGGGCCCACCGGAGCCCCGCCGGACACCGAGGGGCCCACCGGGACCGCTGGTCCTACCGGGGCGTCCTGACCGCCGCCAGCGCCTCCGCGAGCCGCTGCGGCGACCGCGTCGAGAGGTAGACGTACGGCGTCGGGTCGGCCGGATCGGTCACCTCCACCTTCAGCGCCGTCGGCACGTACGAGCGCATCAGCATGAACGCCCGCGGATCGGCCTTGTGCGACCGCCAGGCCACGGCCTCCGCCGGGTCGAGCACGCTCGCGCTGCCCAGCGCCTCCACCGGGATCCTGGCCTTGCCCGCCACCAGCGAGCCGGCCACCACCCTGATCCGCGCCGACCCGTACGAGCTGACCGCCGCCATGGCCAGGGCGGCGCCGCCGACCAGGCCGGCGAGCATCGCGAGCGGGCCGAAGGGGTAGACGATCAGCGCCATCGCGACGCCCACGCCCAGGGCCATCAGCCACCAGGAACGCGGCACGGTCAGTCGCTCGTCGTAGTCGCCGCCGAGCGGAGGCATCACACCAGACATGGCACCAGACTGCCATGCCCTGCTGTGTCATCTGCCGCGGAGGCGCGCCAGCGCGCGGGTGACCCGCGGCGGAGCCGTGCGCAGGCCGGTCGCCAGCTGCTTGACGCGGTCGGACGCCGCGGTCGGGGCGACCGCGTCCAGCACCGCGGTGGACCGCGCCCCACCGCCCACCAGATAGCGGGGCTGCGGGCGCCGGGCGGTCAGCGCCTTGCGCACCGCGAGTGCCACCGGGCGTGGGCCGGGCAGATGGCGCACCCCGCGCAGCACCTCCTCCGCGGCCGCGTACTGGTCGCCGTACGCCGAGGAGTGCTCGTCCGGCAGCAGCCCGGCCCCCGCCTCCCAGATGCCGGTGCCGTAGGACCCCGGCTCGACCAGGCTGACCTTCACGCCGAACGGCTCGGTCTCCATCCGCAGCGCGTCCGTCACGGACTCCAGGCCCCGCTTGCTCGCGCAGTACCAGCCGAGCATCGGCAGCGAGACCCGGCCGGCGATCGAGGAGACGTTGACGATCCGGCCGGTCCGCCGGTCGCGCATCGCCGGCAGCACCAGCCGGGCGATCCGGGCCGGCGCCACCAGGTTGGTCTCCAGCTGCCGCCGGACCAGCTCGTCGTCCACGTCCTCCACGGCGCCCGGCTGGGCGAACCCGGCGTTGTTCACCACCGCCCACGGGCCGCCGCCCGTCATCCCGGCGATCCGGGTGAACGCCTGCACGCAGGACGTCGGATCCGCGACGTCCAGCAGGACCGTGCGGACCGCGGCGCCGCTGCGCGCCACCTCGGCGCGCAGCGCCTCCCCGCGGTCCTCGCTGCGGACCGTGCCGATCACGTCGAAGCCGGCGTGTGCCAGCTCCAGGGTGATGGCCCGGCCGATGCCGCGGCCGGCTCCGGTGACGACGACGCTCCTGGGATTCATCCGGACTCCGGGATACGGGGAAGACGTGCGAGGGCGGGCGCGGGACCCGCGCGGGGCGGGTGCGCGGCGACCCGAGCGTGCGCGACCCCGAAAGGCAACGGACGCAGGACGGGAAAGGATCCCGCAGGAGGGTAGGGTCTGCGGCGTGAGTGCAGCTACGACACCCTCCGGCGGCGGCCGGCCGGGCCTGACCCCGCCGCCCGACGCGACACCGCCCGTGCGGCACCCCGACGCCCCGGCGCCGGGAGAGCTGCTGGGCTCACACTACGACCAGTGCTTCGCCTGCGGTGAGAACCAGCCGCACGGACTGCACCTGGCCGCACGTGCCGGCGAGGGCGTCAGCATCACCGCGGAGTTCACCGTGCAGCCCGCCCACCAGGGCGCGCCGGGCCTGGCCCACGGCGGCGTGCTGGTGTCCGCGCTCGACGAGGCGCTCGGCTCGCTGAACTGGCTGCTGCGGGTCATCGCGGTCACCGGCCGGCTGGAGTCCGACTTCGTGCGCCCGGTGCCGGTCGGCTCCACCCTCCACCTGTCGGCGCGCTGCGTCGCCGTCGCCGGCCGCAAGATCTACAGCAGGGCCGAGGGCCGCATCGGCGGCCCCGACGGACCCGTCGCGGTGCGCGCCGAGGCCCTCTTCGTCGAGGTCAAGCTCGACCACTTCACCAGCAACGGCCGCGCCGACGAGGTCCGCGCCGCGATGTCCGACCCCGACCAGGTCAAGGTCGCCCGCGCCTTCGAGGTGAACCCGTGAGCGCCGCACGCGCGGCCGCCGGGCTGGTGGCGGGTTCGATGCCGAACCTTCGCCGAGCGGGCGGAGAAGCGAACGGATGGGACCTGTGAGCGTCGCGCGCGAGGCCGCCGGGCTGGTGGCGGGTTCGATGCCGTTGTGTCGCCGAGCGGGCGGAGAAGCGAACGGATGGGCACAGTGAGCGCCGCACGCGCGGCCGCCGGGCTGGTGGCGGGGTCGATGTCGAACCTTCGCCGAGCGGGCGGAGAAGCGAAGGGGTGGGAACTGTGAGCGCCGGCCGACCGCAGGTCGACGTGCTGCTGCGGCGGCTCGACCCTTCCGTGCCCGTGCCGTCGTACGCGCATCCCGGCGACGCCGGGGTGGACCTGGTGACCACCGAGGCCGCGGAACTGGCGCCCGGTGAGCGCGCCGTGCTGCCGACCGGCATCGCGCTGGCCCTGCCCGACGGGTACGCCGCCTTCGTGCACGCGCGTTCCGGGCTGGCCGCACGCTGCGGAGTGGCCATGGTGAATGCCCCGGGGACGGTCGATGCCGGGTACCGTGGAGAGATCAAGGTGATCGTGGTCAATCTCGACCCGCGCGAGAGCGTCAGGTTCGAGCGGGGCGACCGGATCGCCCAACTGGTCGTCCAGCAGGTCGAGCGGGTCCGCTTCCACGAGGTGGCGGAACTGCCGGGATCTGCAAGGGCCGCGGGGGGCTTCGGCTCCACGGGGGGGCACGCCGCGGTGGAGACGCCGTCGGCGGGCACGTCCAGCAACGGATACGCAGCGGTCGGCACCGACCGGGAAGGACAGTGACCGTGTTCCGTCGTCGCAAGGAGCGCGAAGACGCCGTCGACGAGTTCGACGAGGCCGAGGGCCCGGACGAGTCGGCTGAGGACGCCGAGGAGCCGGACGACTCCGGTACGGAGTCCCGGTACAACCTTCCGCCCGCCCCCCGCCCGGACGGGCCGTGGGACCTGGGCGAGGTGAAGGAGCCCGGCGACGGCCGGGTGGACCTGGGCGGGATCTTCGTGCCCGGCGTCGAGGGCATGGAGCTGCGGGTCGAGGTGGCCGGCGAGTCCATCGTCGCCGCGACCGTGGTGCTGCGGGACAGCGCCATCCAGCTGCAGGGCTTCGCCGCTCCGAAGTCCGAGGGCATCTGGGGCGAGGTCCGCGAGGAGATCGCCGCCGGCATCACCCAGCAGGGCGGCATCATCGACGAGGTCGAGGGCCCGCTCGGCTGGGAGCTGCGCGCGCAGGTCCCGGTGCAGCTGCCCGACGGCACCAACGGCGTGCAGCTGGTGCGCTTCGTCGGCTGCGACGGCCCGCGCTGGTTCCTGCGCGGCGTGATCTCCGGCCAGGGCGCGGTGCAGCCCCAGGCCGCCGGGGTGCTGGAGGCGGTGTTCCGCGACACCGTCGTGGTGCGCGGCGAGGCCCCGATGGCGCCGCGCGACCCGATCGTGCTGAAGCTGCCGAACGACGCGCAGATGGTCCCGGACGGCGGCGCCCCGGACCAGGGCGGCGAGTCGAAGTTCGGCGACGGCATCGACCCGATGCGGCGCGGCCCGGAGATCACCGAGCTCCACTGACCCGGCCGCGGGCCGCGTCAGACCCACCGCGCGCAACTCGCGTGCGGGAGGGCGCAATTCCTGTGCGTTCGACTGAAGCCGTTGCACAGCCCACCCGGTCGCCGATACGTTCGGCGGCCGGGTGAGTCGTCTCGCCCCTCTGCACACGGGGGATGGCACGCGCATGGGGACAACGGGCGTACGGCCGCGGGCCGTTGCCGGACGCCGCCCGGCCGCCCCCGCCACCGTGCGCGGCGGCGCCCACCACGGCATGGTGCTGGCCGCGGCCGCGCTGGCCGTACTGCTGTCGGCGACCGTGCTCGCGGCCGTCGCCTCGCTCGCCGACCGCTCGGTGGAGGGCGGGATCCAGCAGCGACTGGCCGGCAACCCCGCGACCACCGTGCAGGTCATGGCCCACTACCGGGCGCAGGGCATGCCCGCCGCGGACGCCTCGATCCGCACCGCGCTCGGCCGGGTCTTCGGCGACGTCCCGCACACCACGTACACCGCCCTGCGCACCCCCTCCTCGCTGTCCTCGCAGTACGAGGTGCTGCGGCCGGACGGCAGCCGGCGCGGCGCGTCCGTCACCCTCGTCGGGCTGCCCGACCAGGCCCGGCACGCCCGGCTGCTGAGCGGGCACTGGCCGCGCGCCACCGCGCCCGGCGACCCCGTGGAGGCCGCGCTCAACCGCACCGTCGCGGCCCGCACCGGGCTGCACCCCGGCGACGTGTTCGCCGTCAACCTCACCCGCGACAAGCGCCTCCGGCTGCGGGTCAGCGGGCTGTGGACGCCCGCGGCCGGCGACCCCGGGGTGCTCGCCGGACTCGCCAGCACCTTCGACACGGTCGACAGCATCGCCCTGATGCCGTGGGACGGCTTCACCGCGCAGCCCGGCCTGACCGCCGACGCGCTCGCCGAGTGGATCGCCGCCCCCGTCACCTCGCGGCTGCGGCTCGGCCAGGTCACGCCGCTGCGCGACCGGGCCGCCGACTTCGCCGGCAGCGACACCGGCGTCTCCGTCTTCCACGGCGGCACCCCGCCGCTGGACGGGGTGCACGCCGACTCCGGGCTGCCCTCCGAGATCGACGACCTGGCCGCGCCGATGGCCGTCGCCCGGGCCGGGATCGACATCCCCGGCACCCTGCTCGCCGCCCTCGCCGTCGCGGCGCTGGTGCTCACCGCACGGCAACTCGCCCAGTCCCGCGCCGCCGAGGTCGCGCTGATGGGCGCCCGCGGCGCCGGCACCGGGCGGCTGGTCGCCGGAACCGCCGTCCAGTGGGCGCTGGTCGCGGTGCCCGCCGCGGTCGCGGCGCCCTTCCTCGCCGGCCCGCTGCTGCACGTCCTGCACCGCGCGGGGCTGCTCGACGGCGGCCTGCCCGGCACCGCCGCGACCACCGCCGGCTGGCTTGCGGCCCTGCTCGCGCTCGCCGTGCACGGGGTGTCCGTCCTCGTGCCCACCGCCGTGCAGGCCGCCGACCACCGCGCCGGACTGCGGCTGCGGCTGCGCGGTCCCCGGGCCGCCGCGTTCCAGCGGGCGGGCACCGACCTCGTGCTGGCCGCCGTGGCCGTGCTCGGCTGGCTCCAACTGCGCCAGTACCGCACCCCGGTGGCCTCCGGCGGGGTCTCCGGCGTCTCCGTCGACCCGGTGCTGGTCCTCGCCCCGGTGCTGATGACCGCCGCCGCGACCCTGCTGTCGCTGCGGCTGCTGCCGCTGGCCGCCCCGCTGATCGACCGCGCCGCCCGGCGCGGCAGCGGGCTGGTGCTGCCGCTCGGCGGCTGGCAGGTCGGCCGGCGCGCCGCCCGCCACGCCGGGCCCGCCCTGCTCATGACACTCGCCCTGGCGGTCGCCGCGCTGAGCACCACGGCGCTCGGCATCCTCGACCGCGGGGCCGGCGACCAGGCCGCGTTCGCCACCGGCGCCGACGTCAAGGTCGTGCCGCAGCCGGACGGCGGGCAGGCGCCGCCGGTCCAGCAGCGGCACGCGGTGTACGCGGCACTGCCCGGGGTGCGGGCCGTCACGCCCGTCACCGACGTGCAACTGGCCGCCGGCGACACCCAGGTGGACGTCGAGGGCGTCAACACCGCGGCGGTGGCCGCCACCTGGCACGCGCGGGCCGGCGGCGGCCCGGTCCCCGCGATCCGCTCCGACCTCACCGGCCGGCCGGTGGCGGACCTGCTCGCCGGCCTCGGCGCCACGGTCCCCGACCACGGCTACGCCGTGCCCGGCCGGCCCACCGCGCTGCCGCTGACCGTGCGGCTGTCCGCGGACGGCGTCGCCCCCGGGCAGGAGGTCCCGGTCCGGCTCACCCTCACCGTCGAGGACGCCGACGGGCTGCCCAGCACGGTGACCGTCCCGCTGCCGGTCACCGACGGCACCCCGTACCGGGTGACGCTGCCCCTGGCCGGCGGTGGCCGGGACGGCGCGGCCCGGCAGTACCCGCTGCGGATCACCGGCATGTCGCTGAACATGCTGGGCGCGCACGCCCGCCGCACCTACCGGCTGGCGATCTCCCTCCCCGGCGTCACCACGGGCGGCGCCTGGCGCGACCTGACCAACGACATCAACGCCCCCGCGGACGCCGGCTGTCCCGGCCTGGAGGGCGGCGGGACCGCGGTCGACGCGCCGGTGCTGTGCACCAGCACCGCCGAACCCGGCGAGCTGTTCCACGGCCTGCTGCGCGGCCCGGACACCACCGTGCGGCTCCCGCTGTGGCAGATCGACCTGGCGCCCGTCCACCGCGGCACCCCGCCGCCGGTGCCCGCGCTCGTCGACGACACGCTCGCCGCCACCGGCCAGTTCACGGTCGGCGACACCGTCGTGCTGACCCGGACCGACGAGGCGCGGGTCACGGTCCGGATCATCGGGCGGATCGGCGCCGTGCCCGGCTTCGACCGCGACCACGGACGGCTGCTGGTCGATTCCCGGGTGCTCGCCGCGCACCTGGCCGCGCAGGGCCTGGCCCAGCCGCCGGACACGTTCTGGTGGCTGTCCGCGAAGGGCGGCGCGGCCGCCGCCGCGCTGCGCGCCGACCCCTCGCTCGGCGCGGTCGCCACCGCCGCCCAGGCACGCGAGGACCTCACCCACGACCCGCTGCGGACCGGCACCCGCTCCGTGCTCCTGCTGTGCCTGGTCCTCGCCCCGGCCTTCGCCGTCGTCGGGTTCACCCTGCACACCGCCATGTCGGCCCGGCTGCGCCGCCGCGAGTTCGCGCTGCTGCGCGCGATCGGCGTCCGGCGCCGCCAACTGGCCGCGCTGCTGTGGACCGAGCAGTTGTGGATCGCGCTGCTCGCGGTCGTCCTCGGCACCGTCCTGGGGGCCGCGCTGGCCGTCGTGATCATGCCGCTGGTCACCGTCGACGACACCGGCCGGCCGGTGTACCCGCGGCTGCTGGCCCACATCCCGTACCTGGACGTCGCCCTCGTCGCGCTCCTCACCGCCGGCCTCATCGTGGCCACCGTCACCCTGCTGTCGCGCACGCTGGCCCGCATCGACCTCGTCCGCACCCTGAGAGCAGGCGACGAATGACCGGCCCGGACGGCACCCCCGACCCCACCTCCGCCCGCCCGCCCCGGCCGCGGCGAGGAACGGCCGTGCCGCGGCGGCAGTTTGCCGGGCTGCTGCCGCGGGGCGTGGGGGCGGGCCGCGAGGCGCGCGGTGAACTGGCGCTGCTGGCCTGCCTGTTCGCCGTGGTGACGCTGCTGTCGGTGGTCGCCGCGGCCGGGCCGCCACTGCTGGACCGGCTCGCCGGCCAGGCGTTCGCCTCCCGGGCGGACGCCGCCCAGCGCACCCAGCCCCTCGTGCGGCAGAGCGCGGTGCTCCACCGGCCGGACGACGCGGCGATCGACCCCGCGGGCAGCACCCTCGCGGCCCAACTCGTCTCGACCGGTTCGGACCTGCTGCGCACCGCGAGGCCGCCGCTCGCCGGGGCCCTGCGCCACCAGTCCACCCGCGTCGAGGTGTCCCCGGCGCACACCAGCACCGCCGCGGGCCCCGGGCAGCTCGCCCTGCTCTACGCCGACGACGCCCCCGCGCGCTCGGCGTACACCCAGGGCGGCCCGCCGGCGCGGTCCACCATGGGCGGGCCGATCGGCATCGCCGTCTCGGTCCGCACCCGCGACACCCTGCACCTGGAGCTCGGCCAGTTGCTGGACCTGAACGCGGCCGAGGACCGGTACGTCACCCCCGCCCGGGTCACCGGCTTCTTCACCGCCCCGCCGGACGGCCGGGCCCCGCTGTGGCGCCAGGAGCCGCTGCTGCAGCGCCCGTCGGCGGACGCCGGCGGCTGGCACGCCCAGGCGGTCGTCGACGCCTCCGCGCTCGACGCGCTCCAGGACCGCGGAGCCGGCGACCTGACCGTGACGTGGAGCGCCGCGCTGCACGCGACCGGCAGCGCGGCGACCCGGATGGCCACTCCGGCGGGCCTGACCGCGCTGCTGCGCGCCGCCAACGCCTACGCCACCGCCTCCGGCGACCGGTACTGCCCGCCCGGCGACGCCGGTTACTCCGCCGTCCTGTGCATGGTCGGCGGCCACCCCACCGACGCGCTCGCCACCGCGAACGACATCCCGGCGCTGGCCCAGGAGTTCGCCGCGGAACGGGCCCAGGCCCGCACCCTGGAGTCGTTCGCGCTCGCCGGGCTGCTCGCGGTGGGCCTGGCCACGGTCGTGGTCACCGCACGGCTCGCGCTGCACCGCAGGGCCGCCGCCCAGGCGCTGCAGCGCGCCCGCGGTGCCTCCGCCGCGGACCTGGCCCTGGTACGGCTGCTGCAGACCGCCCCCGCGGCCCTGCTCGGCCTGCCCGCCGGGCTCGCCGTGGCGTGGCTGGTCGCCCCCGCGGGGGCGGCGCTCGGCTCGCCGCTGCCCGCGGCCGTCCTTGCGGCCGCCGCCTGGCTGATCCTGCCCGTGATGACCTGGGCGAGGCTGCGCGACCGCGGCCGGCGCCGCGAGCACGCGCCGACCGGGACCCGGCGGCTCACCGCCGAGGCGGGCGTGCTGCTGCTCGCGGCCGCCGGGGTGCTGGCCCTGCGCTCGCGCGGCTCGGCCGGCTCCTCCTCCGGCGCCGACCTCCAACTGGCCGCCGTCCCCGCCCTGCTGGGCCTGGCCGCCGTGGTGCTGCTGATCCGCGCCTACCCGCTTCCGCTGCGCCTGCTGGCCCGCGCCGCGCGGCGCGGGCGCGGCGCGGTGGGCCCGATCGGGCTGTCCCGGGCCGCGACCGAGGCCCCGGGCCACGCCCTGACGCTGCTGGTCCTGGTGACCACGCTGTCCACCGCGGTCTTCGGCGGCCTGGTCTCGCGCACCGTCAGCGACGGCCGCCGGGCCGCCGCGGTGTGGAGCGCCGGCGCGGACGCGACCGTCATCGGCGCCGGGCGCGACGGCACCGCGGAACCCGACCTCGTCCACGTCCCCGGAGTCGCCCACGCGGTCACCCTGCGCGCGACCACGTCCCGGCTCACCAGCGGCCGGGACGGCTCCAGTTGGGACCAGGTGCGGATCGCCGGCGTCGACGCGGCGGCCCTGCACGCCGCCGCCCCGGGCTCCGTGCTCGCCCGCGCCCTGCTGGCCGCGCACCCCGGCGCGGCGGCCGCCGGCCCCGACGGCCGGCTCGTCCTGCCGGCGCTGGCCTCCGCGGACTTCGGCACGGCCGCCGTCGGCGACGTGTTCGCCTCGTCGCTGCACAACTCGCACGTGTCCTTCCGCGTCGTCGGCGTCCTCGACCTGTCCGTGCGCCGGGACCCGGCACTCGGCCCCCTCATCGGCACGGACGCCGCCCGCACCGCCGGCCCGGGCAACGACACGACGGCGGTGCCGCCGCGGCCCATGCTGGTGCTCGACGCGGCCGCGGCCGCCGTGCTCACCGCCCGCGACACCGACTACGCGCAGGTACTGCTGTACGGCCGGCACCTGGACGCCGCCGCGCTGCACGTGGCCGCCGCCCGGGTCACCGGACCCACCGGCCAACTCCTCCTGCGCAGCGAGGAACTGGACGCCGCCGGCCACGACGGCCTGCTGCGCGGCGTGCAGCGCGTCTACGCGGCGGGCACCGCCGTCACCGTGCTGCTGGCCCTGCTCGCCCTCGCCCTGGAACTGCTGATGACCGCGGGGGACCGCGGCCGCACCGCGTCCCGGCTGCGCACCCTGGGCCTGCCCACCCGCGGCATCGCCGTGCTCAACGCCCTGGAACTGCTGCCGATGGCGCTGGCCGCGGCCGCCGGCGGCGTGGCGCTCGGCCTGGCGACGCCCGCCGTCCTCGGGCCCGCGCTGACGCTGCGCCGTTTCACCGGCGGCCCCCAGGCGCCGCCCCTGCACACCGACTACCTGCTGACGGCGGCGCTCGGCGCGGGCCTGGCCGCGCTCGTCGCCGCCACCGTCGCCGCCGAGACCTGGCTGGGCCGCCGCCGCGGCCTGGGCGCCGTCCTGAGGCTGGGGGACCCGGCATGAGCCCGCACGACCGCCACGACCCTCCGGGGGAGCCGATGCCCGAACCCGCCGCGGACCCCGTGCCGGCCGCGCCCGCCGACCTGGCGACCCTGCAGGCCCGCGCGCTGGCCGGTGCGGCCCCCGCACCCGACGAGGGGCTGATCGTCTGCGACAACCTGGTGCGGGTCTACCGCACCGAGGGCGTCGAGGTGCAGGCGCTGCAGGGCCTGGACCTGACGGTGGAGGAGGGCGAGGTGCTGGCCGTCGTCGGCGCGTCCGGCTCCGGCAAGTCCACCCTGCTGGGCATCCTGTCCGGCCTCGACCTGCCCACCGCCGGCCGGGCCCGGGTCGCCCACCACGACCTGCTCGCCATGAAGCGCCGCGAGCGCCTGGCGTACCGCCGCACCACCGTCGGCTTCGTCTGGCAGCAGAC
>Ga0136643_10006481_pt1 | contig 16762 bp, 9 predicted proteins | sample TergutLab28metaG_FD_96883 | JGI IMG/M metagenome (GOLD analysis project Ga0136643, IMG submission 96883) | Labiotermes labralis P1 segment gut microbial communities from Petit-Saut dam, French Guiana - Lab288 P1 (version 3) (version 3) | ecosystem: Host-associated > Arthropoda: Insects >... | reverse complement strand
TGGTTTGAAGAGCAGTCAAAAGATTTTTTTTCCAGGGGGATAAAGTCGTTGCAACAAAAGTGGGCGAAGTGTACTGAGTTATTAGGGGACTACATTGAAAAATGAAAAATATTTTTTTATGATAAGTTGTTTCTTTCTTACTCAGGTGGATAAATTATTGAACACCCCTCATACAAGGTAGTCTGCTGTATTGGAGGGCTTCCTTGAGAGTCGAGTGGGAAGGGTAATATAATCCATATGTCCGCAAACAATTCTGCATATTTGCTTATCAACAAGAAACATCTGAGCTATGTTTGTACCAAATTCGAAAGGTCCGTGATGAAAATTGTCCCTCATATTAACTTCTAAAAATATTTTAACTCTTAACTTTACCACTGTAATGCAGTTTGATATGCCTACCTGTGATTAACAGTTATTAGTTAACAGCTAAATAACATTGTTACCAGTATTGCCTTGAATATGCCTGTTTGTGAATACCTTATGTAGTCTAGTAACATAAAATAAACATAAATTTAATGCTACCTGTTATCAGTTTTTCAGAATAATAATTATTATAATTATTGTGTAATAATTTTATACCCTCTGTTTGTAAGGAGAGTTTTCTCCTGGTTACTTTTTTGGTGTGTCAGTGTCCTACCTGATGGTGGCTGATCTGGACAGCCAAAATATGTAGTAATGTTCAGTAAACCAAAAAAGCATCTATATAATTGTGTTTGTCAGATAATAAAAACAAACATTTAATTGATAAATACACAGTGGGACCTACCACCTAATATTATACAGTAATATTAATGCAGGGATAGTGGCAGCATTGTTCATGGTCTTTGTAACCATTGGCTGTTATAAAAATCAGTTTAATTTGACTACTTTGTCTCTCATTTATTCATGTATAATGTAGTAGTCTGTGGAATGTGCACATACATCTTTGTGCATATGTGTAAGCTGTGTTTATATGAATTGTTCACAGGTGGGGCCAGCATCACATCTCGCAAACCATATGTTCTTGACCCATCTGTTCAGACTGGTCCCCAGTATGGTGGTGCAGGTGGTATGTACCCAGGTGGTTTCAATGCACAGCCTGTACCAAACAGCCCAGCAATACCATCATATCCTAACAAACCAGTCGGTGGAATGTATCCATCTGTGGATATTTATAGTCCTGCAGATAATGTAAATTCACAACCTGCTGGTGTGAACCCCGGTAATCCTCCTTTGAATTCTCTATCTGGTTGGAATGACCCACCAGTTCTGAAGAATTCCTCTCGGACCCAGGTACGTAAACATTGCTGCATGTCTGTATTTGTTCCATTCTCTATTATTTGAAAGTCTGTGGATTCAGAGTCTTGTAGGTACATGTGAAGAGAAAGTTATTAAGTTCTTATAGTGGGATCTTCTGTGGATGTATACTGAGAAGGATCCATAACTTACATCATATAGGCCTGACCCCTAATTTGTAAATTTTGTTCACAGAATGTTTATACACATTGCTTCGTATCACAATTTATGCTGGGTGCTTGTGATCTGATGTCCAATATGATGCATATACAACAGTCAGATAAATGCACCATGAATAATATCTGATCTCATGATTAATTTTTTACTGGCTTGAATGATTTTTGTTAATGTTAAACTTTTCAAGACAGAATAGTTTTTTCCTGTTAGGTGGAGTAAGTATTTTCTTTTACAAATGCTGCTGGATTGTATACCTGATAACCTATTATCAGACACCATTTTTTTTTTGTGACAGCTGTCTGTCTTTGCATGAATAGTAAAGACCACCATATGGATCTTGTAAATATACATGAATCACTCCATAAGTTGTGTCATCTTTTTTTGATAAGCCATGTGGCCACATTTGAAATGGAGTATATACATTTGGAAGAATGTAGCATGTAGTTGTAAATGTTACCATGAGGATTGCACACACATTTTACATGTTAACATTACTGCATTGGCTGTCTTGTTTGGAAAGTTGGGCAACATCTGCTGCACATGAAATTAGCAGTTCTGCACAGCAGAATCGGGTGGCCATATAGAGGTTTTTGAAACACTGGGTGACCTTGCTGTACCATACTGAACAGATTCATTGTGGGTACAGACATTTGCAGGTGGAATAGTTTCTAATGCTACCGTTCATTGTAGTGGACATTGCATATTCATTCACATTGACATGTCCTAAGCCATAATTGAACAGTGTATAGTAGAAGACAGGTGCTGCACTGTGAAGGAGTTAGCAAGTTTACAGGTAGCCTTTGGGTCTGCAGTGCTCCAAATGTTTCAACAGAACTTAAAGATGTGCAAGTTTGCTGCCAGGTGCATACCACGTCACTTGAATGAGGCGCAACACTGGATGCTCTATGAGACATGCATCTCATTCTAGGGTGAATATATCATGAAGAGGACAACGTGTTAAATTCACTAATTACAATCAGCAAAACATGGGCAAGTGCCTTTAAACCAGCACTGAAATAACACTTCTGCAAAGAATCACCCACATTCACCACAAAAATGCAATATTTGACAAGATCAGTCCATGTAGCTATTGATCATTTTGGCATACTGTATTTAAGGTGTTCTTGTGTATCTTGGCATTCCAGAGGGTCAGACTGCAAATACACAGTATTAGAAGTCATATCTGCAGTACCGTGTGCATTGTATGGTTAGGGAGAAGCATTCTTTGCTTGTTTAAAATGTAATCATCATACATGGTAGTTGGAAGACACTTTTAAGACCATTCCCTGTATTGGGCATGGCAAGTATTGCAACACCTCTGCTATTCTTCTGACCTCAGTCCATTTAGCTACAGTCTGTTTCCTAAACTGAGAGCACATTTTAAGAGCATTTCAGCGTTAAGTGGCACAGATTTGCTTGTCAGGTGTTGCCAGTGGTTTTTGCCACCTCCCCAGGCAGTGTCAGTGAACCATAGATAACATTGAGGATTACTTTGAAGATTGTTAACAGTTTATAAAAGTAATTTCTCTTGTACTCTCTGTTCTGTGTTTCCACTGAATGCCACAGTACAAGATCAGTTGCTGTCATAGTAGAAGCAGCAGGTTTGTAGACCAAGGACTTCATCATGAGAATGGCAGTAGTATGTTCCTCCAGAATGTTTGCACCCACCCACCAGACTTTGTGGTGTCATAACTGACAGGAATTAATTGCAGGTGTTTCAAAGTAAAGTGCACAGGCAAATAGTTTGACGTAAGAAAATTAAAGTGGTGATGGGCTGGGCATATGGCTAGGATGAGGAGCCAGTGCATACGGAATCCTGGTAAGGAAAATATGTTTGGATGATCCACATAGGGATGTGAGAAAAACAGTCAGATTGATCATAAGGAAGTACATTGTGAGGATGGGAGGGAATATAACTGGCTTGGCGGTGTCCAAGAGTGGCCTTGGATCCTGGTGGTGTTGAAATGGCAGGTTCTGCAAACAGTAAAATTCCCCTTACCATTTTTGTTACACCATCTTTGTGAAATGATTGTGTGTTCTGTATCTGATGTCACTTTTCTCTTCTTTTTTTCCCCCAAGCTTGCGTATTACGACTACTTACTTGTAAGTACATGTGGCTCTCTAATAGTGCTTGTTTTTGTGTAATGTAGGCTGTTCGCTCTGAACCAGTTGTAGAAATGTCTGCTGAACATGCGGGCACCAAAAAGTGGAATAGCTTGATATTTCACAAGGTATAGCAAGCATGCTGCATGTGGCTGTAACTAACCCATCCTCCTTGCACTATCCCGTGTGGCTTTACATATGTATATCATAATGGTTCCTTGAGAAATTGAATTTTTATCAATTTTATAGGTAGAAATTTTATATAATTTTTTGTTTACTTTTTTATGTTTTCTTTGCTCCAAATGCATGAAATATATCACACCTCTCTGTCTGTGTGCATATTTTGTTGTTAAAGTTGTTCAGCAGATTTTGATGAAATTTGTCATTGGTGGTCTGTGATGGTGCTTCCCAGTGTATTTAATTTGTGTGAGTTGTATTTAAATCATTCAAATTTTATTAAATATAATTAATTATTTACAGTCACATTACTTTATTTCATTGATATATAATACTTTATTAGTGCGCTATGTATTTTGCTGTAAGGTACATTATGCTGAGACATTAAATAATTATTGATTATTTTATTTTTTTATAGTTCTTTAAACAATGCTGTAACTCTGTATAGCATCCAATCATAGGATGATCTGAATGGAGAGGATGTGGAAGGGTGTAGTTATAGCATAATTTGTGGTAATGTCCCAGCATTTGCCTAGGGGGATCTACACATAACCTGGAAGTGCCCAGTGAATATAAAGATTTCTCTCTACTGTCATGTGACACTTTTTATCTGGTAGAAATATACCTAAATTTTGGATGATTGTTCTGCCCGCATATGCAGTGTGGAAGAGTTGAGCAGTGAAGCACATTCCAACGAAAAGTTGATAAATTTTTGTCACCCTTCATGTCCTTATAGTCTCCATCATGAGAGCCTTAAAATCTGACTTAGTTTGGGTAGTTGGTGTCCTGGCCAAGATCAAACCATGCATTTTTAAACGAAAGTCACGAAGTGTTACTTCATGATACATCTTACTGGATGTATAAAACGTGTTTTTGTTATCTCATAAGATCTGTGAGAGATTGTTGGCAAATAGCTGTTAAAATAATAATAATAATAATAATTACAATAATCATTTTTATTATTATTGAATGTATCTAATAAAAGAGCCAAGAGACCATATTGGTGTAGTGTCTTGTTTAAGGGCTGGACACCTGAGGAAATGTGGTTTTTATTCCTGGCAGGGACAAGAGATTTTTCTCTTCTCCACAACATCCAGACCTGCTCTGAGACCCATTCAACATTATGTTCAGTGGGTACGAAGAGCTATTTCTGTGGTGATAATGCTGACCATTACATCCACCTAGTGTGAAGGCTAATATATGGTGCCATACCTCCAATTTCCATATGCCTTCATGGCTTGCAAAGGGGCAACTTTACCTTTTATTTGTACCTTTTATATCTATTACATACATTTCAATACTCTGAAGTTGTGTGTGAAGTTACTGTCCTTGATGTATGTACATTGTGTACATGTGACAGTGTGATGTTAATTGCATATAAAAAATATAAGTTTGTGTTCAACTCCTAAATTCAAGCCAATAAGCATGTGGTTGCAACGTCTTTGTTAGTGACAAATGTTAACAGAAAAATTACCTCAGCTACTAGCATATGTACCATTGACAGCACAGCATACAGTGTATTTTATGCATGATTGAGGTCCTGTCTGTTTTACTTGCAACTTAAGGCAATTTTTGGACTGTCATTACCCAGATCAGTGGGTATGACTGGTGCTGTGACCTTCATAATTGTCAAGTCTCATTCATGCCACTTTCTACCTTGGGGCCATCTGAAGGACATAGTTGACAAGATTCAGCATGTGGAGTGAGCTTTGGCATTTGATGGAAGTGGCTGTAGCTTCACTGCAACACACGTCTGAAATTTTTGGTGTTATAGGACTTGCTTATCAATGTGGACTAAAAAGAGCATATTCAACAACTGTTTTAAACAGTTCATCATCATTAGGATGCTGTTATGTTGATGTGATGTCTAATAAATAAAGGTGCTCCTAATTACCCATCTTACTAATGCTTCCCATTCAATTTGACAAAGAAGTTACAACCATATGTTTTTAGGAACTTGGTTTATGTTAGGAGTAGAAAATGATACTTAATATTCACCCTATGTAATGAATGGTTGCCCAGTTCAGTAACATTAAATTTTGTGTATGCAGTGTGTTATCTGTTGTTAATAAAGCAGTGTTATGTAAAGACATCTTCAAGTATGAATTGGACTTTGTTTCTTTTAACTCTTGGTAAATACTTTTAAGATCTGTTTATGTTTATATCCTATATAGGTTGGTGCGTTGTGTAATTATTTTTATTATTTTATCATTACACATGTCGACAAAGGTACTGTTAACATAAAAGAAGACTTTTTAAATTAATTCGTACAATTTGATTTCAAATCTGGATGCAAAGGTTTTGCATCACATCACAGCTTTGTGTTAGGTGTGCTGAATTTGTAGCTGGAACAGTGTACTTTTTATCACTTTCGTCATTTATCTTAATGTATTGTCATTTCTGTGAGCCATAATGTTAGACTACTGTGTTTGTTAGTATTTTGTTTTCATTTAAGAAACTTTATTTAATATTGCATAGTATGGGGTATGTACAGATATATTCGGGTGTTATGCATTCAGAGGAAAGTAGAGGATAACACAAATTTGTGCATGTTGTAACGATTTGAATGTCACTTTTGTGATCAGGGTACCCGATTTAGTAAAAAACCAGCCTATTTTGTACGTGATACTGAAGTAATGTAAAAATTCCTGGTTGTTTGTAGTGAATTTGATTCTTTGGTGTAACATTGTAGGGAAGTTGTAGTTTTATCTTTGTTTTGATGAAGTGATGTGCTCTGGATAAGGGTCAGTTGTGCGTTCTAGAGTTTATGCCTGATTGTTAGTCTGCTTGTTAGTTCTAGAGTTTGTGTCAGTTGTTATTCTGTGAATGAGTTCTTTAGTTTGTGTTTTTTTTGTTAGTCTGTGAGTGTTTTAGCATAGTTACAATGTTTGTTGAAGAAGGAAGTGGTTGACAGTTGTGTTTATTGCAGCCAAAAGGGGACTACTTGGCACAGAATCCTATTACACATCCACTGTATGGTGCCACACCACAAGAACCTGCTCCTCCTGTGATGCAAAATGTACGTATCTGATGTAATTTGTATGGAACTTACCATACATTTATTTGGCATTTTGAATATTACTGTATCTGCAAAAATAGCATGTTCATGTTTCCCAAAGTGTTTATAGTTTTCTTGCCTGTTTCTTGTATCCTTCACTCTTTCCTTTTTTTCCTCCCTTTTGCATGTCTTTCTCCCACTGTTTCTCTTTTATCCTACAAGTTGGCTGAAGCAGTGGCACTGCTGTCTTTCTTTCTGGAGCTGTTAGTTTTTACTGGTATACTGACTATCCTGAGATTTTTAGTGATCTTTCTTAGTTCCTCCAAAATAATTGCAGGTTGCTACCTTAAATTACACCATTGCTGCTTCCTTCTATTTCGTTCCCCAGTTCATCATCATGCATTCATTTATAGGTGTTTATTGGTATTTCATTCAATAAACTAACATACAACATTCTGACATTGTTATTAAATAAACCCTGAGTTTTAACACCACCAACCTAATAGTTACTCAGCTAGTCCAATTTCTTGCATTGTAGGGAACCCAAAGGTTCATTACCATGCTCACAACATCGTGCTTCTGGCCCCCCTTCTGATCCAGATGGGCCCATTTCACACTTTCCCACCATGTTTATTCTGGATCCATTTTAATATTATACTCCCATCATTGCCTAACTCTTCCAAGTGGTGTCTTTCTGTCAGGTTTCTCCGCAAAGGACCTGCATGCATTTCTCGTCTCTTCCACTATACTGCATGCCCCACCTATCCCATCAACCATGATTTAATCATTGATGTGATGTTTGTTGAAGAGTACAAATTATGAAGCTCCTTATTAGTCAGCTTCCTCCTGCAGCCAGTTCTGTGCACCCTCTTTGGTTCAGACATTCTCGTTGGTACTCAGAGAAGGTAGAAAATAAGTAAAATATTTCAGTTTTCTCTCTTTGGTCTTTCGTTGGCCCTGCCATGGCTCAGGTGGTTAGTTGCCAGCATGTTACCAAAGCATTCTGGGTTCGATCCCGGGCCAGTCTTTGTGGGATTTGTGATGGAAGAGTGGTACTGGAACAGATTTTCTCTGAGTGCTTTGGTTTTCCATTGTTAGTATCATGTCACTAATGCTCAATAGTCATATTTTATTCATCTGCCATCAGTGCTATATAATTGTAGCTGTTGACAGTATTATTAACCCTTTAGTCCCAAAAGTAGACTTTAGTCAGTGCACATTGTGATGATGAGAAAACTGAACATTGATTAAAGTCATTGCCAAGAACATGGGAAGTAATGGTGGCTATTTAAATTGTGGTTCTTTTGCAGGGTTGATCGGGCACTTAATTCCAGTGCCAGAGGGTTGATTGAAACATTGTTCTTTTCTTTCTTCTGTGTCCTCCTCTTCTGTCTTCTTTATTGTGTCCTTTTTTGGTCTCTCCCCATCTGTTTTTAATTTTATCTTATTTGTTTCTTGAGTGGATGAGATTTGTGTCTCTTTTGGAGGCAGATTATTGAGTTGAACTTCATACAAGTCAGGATGATTTTGTTCCTGTCACTAAGCAACCTTGGCTGCATATGGTGTCCTGAAACTGCTGTTTAACTGGACGGGTTGTCATAGTGGTAACACACTCAAATATAGCTTGGCAGTACTCTGATTCAAATATCCTCTGAGGCAGCAACTGGCCTACCTTTTATCAATTCTTCAAAGGACAGAGGATCTTGAATGGGCTGTGATTAATTCCTGTCACATCCTTACCAGTTCATTTAACAGTCATCTTGTTTGTCACTGCTTTAGGCTGTTTAATAGTGACAGCATGTTAAGTAATCCACGGTGGTGGTTTCTATCCCGTGTCTTGCCTTGGCTGAACATGATGGCTGTCAAATGAGTACAAAATCAATTGTATTTTCAGATGGGTGTGAATGGTGGGTATGTTGACCCATTGGTTGGAGCTCCCTATCAACCCCAGCAAGTGTACCCACAGCAACAACCACAGCAGCAGTTTGTGCCCCCAGTTATATCAGCTAAGGTAGCTGAACCCTCCAAACCAAAAGGGCCTATCCCAGAGGAACATATGTATCTGCAGACAGTATTTGAGGAACTACGGAACAGATGTGCGTGTACTGCAACCAATCCAGTAAGTACAGCGTAATGTTTATCAATTCTCCTAGTGTTACATCTGACAGGTTTTTCTTGGTCTTCCTCAATCCCTTCACGCAAATAATACCAGGTTGCTGATAAGTCCTTAGCCCGACCAGGAAGGAAACAAGTTCAAAAGCATGTCAGGGATGCACGCGATTTCAACAAAATTGAGACATGAGCCATCATCAAGTTTCTTTTCCTGGAAGACAAGGTGCCAAAAGAAATCTGTGCCATTCTGACAGAAACATTAGCTTGTTTCCTTCCTGGTCGGGCTAAGGATTTATCAGCAACCCTGTAGCATAGGCATATTGCCCAAAATTTGGCCATGATTGCTTCTTTCTGTATCCTTTCTAATTTATTATTCACTGGTCATCACAACATTCAGCTACTTGGGTGTCATAATTGTCATTGTCATTTTTATCACCCTGCCATCAGAAGTAGTTGAGGTTCTACTACCTACTCCACAACTGAGATCAGTCCCTTCATTATCAGGTCAGACAGGAAGGTTAGGTAGATCAAGCCTGGAAGACGTATGACTGGCTGGTTGGTTAGTCGGTGGATTGGGCCTTCACTGGCTTTGTTGTATAGTACTAAATACATGATCTTTAAGCCTTTCCTGTATGCTGTCAGAAGTTTCTGAATTTCATAGTCTTCTGGCAAATGTCCGTTTTTAGAAGCTCTCTGGCAACTGTTTGTGCATGGTACAATCACAGAGTTTCCAGATTGACTAGAAGATGGCACTGCTGCTGTTAGTATGAACTCCTACTAAATGTTGATACGGTAGAGTTTGCTACATCATGTCTCACTTTGAATCAGGCTGGAGCACATGTGATTGTTCAGTTGTGTCTTGTAAAGTACAAGTGTGTGCTGTTTCATTTGTTATTTTGCCATGCTTAGACAATGACAGTGTGTTGGGATCATATTTTGTTTTAAACTGAGGAAAAATGGTACAGAAATTTTTAAAATGTGAAAGTAGCTTTTGGAATATATACAGTGGGAAGAACACATGTTCTTAAGAGGTCTTAAAAAGCAGTATGATTTCAGTTGAAAATGATGGATGCTCTGGCCATTAATCAATCAGTGAGCAAAACAGGGGAGAGTGTAGATCAAGTGATGGACCTTGTTCTGAAAAATGGAAGAATTAGTGTGCATGAACTTCCTAAGATGTTGGAAATTTTATTTAATTCAGTTCAGAGCATTTTTAAAGACAGTCTGAATGTGTGTCAGTTTGTTGCCAACATAGTGTTCTGCCTGCTGAATGAGGAGTAGAAAGAGAACCTTGTCAGTATGTGCCAGAACCTTCAAGACCGTACATGCTTACCGGATTTAGCACTGTATGAATTCTTTCTTTTCCTGAAAATATGGAGATTTAATATAACCACAATGGGGGGGGGGGATTGCAGAACACACTTGTTGAATTTTAAACAGTGGATTTCATGAAATGCCTTGAATGGTGGTGTGATTTCTGTGCTGACTGTGTGAGTCCCACAGAAACGCCTGTGTATGTAGGGGACAGCATTGATTAGAAAGGCAGTGTTGTTCTTATGGAGGAATAAATTCAGTCCAGAAACTCTTGAATAGCACTGTATATTTACTGTCGCAGTATGAGTGCTTACCTGAATATTTTACCTCTACTCCTTACAGTCCTTGCCATATGTTATATCAGTTTATCAGATTAACAGATAGTAGGAGCTTTATATTTGCCCCTACCAAAGTGGCTGTTTTTTAATATCTGTGCATATTAATTTGTAATTGGTGTGAATGAGGTTGAAATTAAGCTGGAAGAGGGTGAATGTAGCATTTTGACAGTGTACCATCGGATTCTCTGTCCTGAGGTACGTTATCATTAACATAAGGGTACAGTGTTACATGTGAACTCCATGAAGGAATGTGGAGAAGTGGAGGTATAGCTCCACTCATTCATAATCTCGGCTATATATGGAGGTGAGTGGTCAGCTTCGTGCCCTGACTGCTTTTCTTCTGTGACAGTGGCCCCCCAGTGCCCATTGAATAGGACACTGGCTGGACCCCAGAGCTACTCTGGGCATTTTGGAGAAGAGAATACTGGTCCTTTGCCTGTGGGAATTGTGATTCCCTGGTTGTTCATTCCCTAGCCTGGTTACAATACCAACTGAGCTATCATAAGGTATCTGTTACCTTTGTTAACCCATTGTGAATTAATAATGAACCTTGATGTGGCCAAAAAGGCAACAAACTTTTGAGCCTAACTTGATTTTTGTAGGTAGGTTCATGCTTTTGGGCATTTAAATAAGATTCCAAGTACGTGAAGTGGCCAGTTCATCACCATCTCAATGCTGAATTGAATGGGTGTTCTTCTGTTTCAGCAACTAAAACGGAAGTTAGAAGACGTGTCTAGAAAGCTGGAGAGCCTGTATGATGCCCTGAGGGAATCCAAGGTATGGTCTTGTATTTCATGTGATTGTCCATTCAGGGTGACTCTATGAACTGTGGACATTTTGGGAACTGTATTATTAGGATAATATTTACTTGTGGCTTTTTAGCATGCAGAATTTATTACCTGTTTGTTCATTTTACCGGTAACTACCACATGAAATTTGGGTGATTTGGGTACTACTAACACATTTGATTTTGAAGATTGCTGTCATCTGGAATGTGTCACAGTGTAGTCTGGTAGAAGGGTACTGCTGTTTTAGAGGAACCTGTAGGGTAGCTCTACCCTGATAATGGAGAAAGCAGTTTCCTCTCAAAATGTGGCACATTTCTACCACACTATGCAGCATCACATTCACTGCTGTGAAGAATACGTATATCAGAATCTTATTATGTTTTGGACATTTGAAGTGTGAAGCAGCTGCATGACCAGATGTTCCAATTGACACTCCTCACTCTTCCCCTCAGTTCTTTAAATAAACTTATCTTCTTTGTCTTCCCGCCATAAGTTTTTGTAATTGGATTAAGAAAGAGGAAGAAAGAAAAGAACATTTTATTTGTGATGGAAGCCTTACAGAATATGTGTGTGTGTGTGTGGAACAAAACTTGCAAACCATGGATTTAAGTATTAAAAAAAATGTGGCCCAAAAGATGCTGTATGACTGCTACATTCAGAAATTGTATTTTTTGCAGTAAATTTTTCTGTGTTAGTTTTGTTCTTTGTCTTCCAGCTTTCACCAGCCACATTGCAGGGCCTACATCAGATAGTGCAGATGGTGCAGATTGGAGACTATACTGGTGGCCTTAACCTTCACACACAACTAGTTTCTGGCTCAGACTTCTCACAGATTGCTAGCTTCATGCCTGGACTGAAAGTTCTTTTACAGTCTGCTCTGCAACTTCAAGTCTATCTGCAGTGAAGTCCGTCTTGAATATACCTCCCTTACAGGAAAATGTATGTCTCAGTTACAGTTTGCAAGCCCTGTGCCAGGTAACTGCAAACAGACATGTTCGTCTAACTTTGTACGACTACATACTAAACCCAGCTGCTTAAATGTCACTTGTTTAGGGCAGAGCAGGTGCTAGAGGCTTAATGGACGGACGCTGATACATTCATTTCACACATATGTTACAGTGACATCTTGTACATGACATGACCACTTTGGGAAGGCAGCTAAGAAGGGTAAGCCCTTAAACTACAACTATGTGATGCAGAGTGAAACTATCCTTGGCATGCACAAATATGTATGCAGCATGCTTGTTGGGTAAGGGACAAGCAGTGGACAGATGAGAGGGTAATAATACATGTCCACTTTATGCAGCATTATATTCTACTTTATTGTGAAGTGCTTTCTGCATAAGTACTCTAGAAAATCATGCCATTGGATTTTATCATGATTCATTTTAAGTCACATATCTGCAACCAGGAAAATATGATTTCAAAATCCTTGATCTTCAGCAGAATTCATTGAAGTTCCTCTGTGTTGTTTCTTTGATGGACCTCAAATTTGAATATTGAACTGAGGAGACACATAAACAAAAGAAATGTAGCACAGGAGTAGTTTGACTGAGACCACAACAATCCTAAAATGAAGAAACATAACATGGGATTCTTCTGTACTCTATGATAAAGAGATTGCAGTGTGGGTTTCCATATTGGTAACTTAAACAGATGTAAATATTGGTTATCATACTTTCAGCAAGCTGAAACGCGAGAGAATATTATCTGGTATAATGCATGGGAAAGGAAGTGTGAATAATAAAATGCAAGCGCAGTAAAACTCTTGATGTTTTTTAATTTAAACTTGTGATACTTTATGTCACATTACTTGTGATATAATGATCCTCATTTACAGATCATGCACCATAAGTCACGTAGGTAGAAACATAGCATAAACCTGGCATTTTGACTTTTCCAAGATGTACAGTGACTCACGGACAGAAACAGTAGCTGAGCGCATTTGCCAACTCTTGTCATATTTGTGACTTTTTCTATCACTTTGTTACTGAAACATTTATCAGTACAGTAGAGAATTTATATACTTTTGCTTGAAACATAAATCATTTTTCAGACAGATAACTTTATGTAATACAACATATAATAATTATTGACTTTATGCTTCTTATCCACAGACTGAAAACTGCTCACGTGAGGGTGAGGAGAGGGGTTAAGAAATACAGCATCATACAGAACATAAAGAGTGAGAATGAATGAATAAGTGAATGAATGTGCTTGTGCTGTGATATTATAAACTCCCTCTCCACCTCCCATATTTTGATGGGGTGGATTCCCATTTAAAATGTACAGCTTCATGCTGACATAACTTAACACTTAATGACTTAAAGTGTGTGTACTTTCCTGCCTGTTTAGATATTGGGTTTTTTTGTGGTTGTTGTAGTAGACATTATAAAGCAATGCTTCATGTGCTTTTTGGGGGCACTAGTACAGCAAATTATGGTGGATTATATTCCTGTACTGTAATGGTAGCAGAGACTGCTTCTGAGACTTCTTTCATGTCTGCTTTACATGGCAGTTAGCACACTGCTTCTTTGTCCTTCAACCAAAATAGTTGCACAACACATATCACCCCTCCTGGTGGTACAATACATCTGTAAGCTCCATGGGCTAAATGAACAAAGATGTCATGTTTTGATTGAGCATTCTGACTGCCTTGATTAATTTAAGTAATCCTTACGTTTGCCAATGATACATAGTCCGTATAGTTTAAAGTAGCTACATGAAATAGTTACAACAATTCAATGGAGTAATGTATATGATCCTTAGGAGGGTGACACAATTTATAAACTGTATGTTTGAAAGTGCCCTGTCTTGTATGTGCAGTCACCATCTTGACCAACCTGCCTGAACCTTGATTGATCTTAGTGATGCCTAGTTTCCAGGTTGCTTGAGGAATGTTGTCCTCTTGAAGAAGAACTGCTGTCCTTGACTGAAAATTAGTTGTTAGCAGGGCTGCTTTACCAGTCATTGGAAATGTGTAAGATACTTGCTGGATCAGCAGTTCTGTAGTTGTGGAATTGCTGCAACAGTTGGCATTGTATATCCAGTGGCATGTCATCATTTCCCCAAAGAAAGGATACTTAGTATGTTCTTGTTTGTGCACATGAGGAATGACTCTCATAGCACACATTTCCTGCTTTCTTCTACCTTTGAGCAGGTGACCAAATAAAGTTTTGGTTGCTTCACTTTACAGTTTTATTCAAAACTGTTTCTGTATGGAAGCTCTTTCATTTCTCAGAAACTGTCTGCACTCTCCAGTGGCATGTTGTGGCAAATCTTAAAGTTATATATATATATATATATGACATTATTATGTCACTACGTGCAGGACTCTGGTCTTTGCTGGCTTCTCTCATAAACCCATTAAGTTTCCACCAACGCTGGAACCCAATGTGCAAATACTGTGGGCAGCAGTATGCCTTATCACATCAGCTGTTGATAATGGGTGCAGTGACAGTCTCCAAAACATTCAGTAGTAAGTCCATTTCCATTTGGCTGGTTGCCCAAGAAGATTTAAGAGGAAATGTATAATTTATTTATATACAGAATTTTAAATATCAATTAAATAATGATGACTGTTTAGTTCAAACCTTCTAGGATATTACTCCCTTTTGACCAGCAGATGGTTCCTGATCTTTTAGAGAAGCATAGTGCCTCCCCCTTCAGGGTCAGGCAGTCCAAGAAGACTAATTAGTTTTGTACATCCACAGGTAGTCAGTAAACCTGGAATAGTAATTGTGATGATTGAAGCTTGCCACGGAAGTTTCATAGGGACAAGTTAGAGTGGGGAGTTGGGCTTCAGTTCATGGTGGGGGCAGAAACTTTTTGTCTTTAAGATATGGCATTAACCAGTCACCACAGTCTTAGTCCTGAGATAAAGAATGTTTCGAGCTGTACTTCCAGTGCTGTATACGTTTTCATCCTGTGTTCCTTAAGCAGAGGGACAACTATACTTTCACGTTAAATTGTTGTGGTGCCTTCACATATTTGTTATTTCAGGTTATCAAGGTCAGTTGGTAAGGCTGTGATGTAACCATGATTTATTTGCATAGAAGTAACTTTGTAGAAATTCTATCCAGTTATCTGGAGGAATAGTTTATGGCTGCCACCGGTAATGATTTTTAAGGAATTATTTATGTCATGTTGTATCTTCTGAAACTAAGCCACTTGTCAATTCAGAAAACATTTTTTTTACTCTTATGTAAAAATGCAAATTTTTTCCTAGAAATACTATGCTGTGTGGCCCAAATTCATTTATTTAACAGTGAAAGGGTTAAGCAGTGTGGTGAATACAACTTCTTATTCATATTCTAAGGGTGCAGAAAAACTCCATGCTTAAACTTGTGAGGTGAAAGGGGTACCACAAAAAAGATATATTGTCCAGGAACTATATGTCGGAGATGCATCCTTGCAGCCCTATGGACTCTCAAATTGGGTCTGACTAAGGTTGAAAATCAAGAAAAACCACTGAAGTATTATGAAAAAAATTTCTATTTTGTACCGTTTAGAGCAGATGTTCAAATGTACAGCCACTGTCCTCAATACACAGCCGACAGTGACGCAGCAGAGACTTACCTTTGCAGTCAAAAATGCCAGGTTGGTGCCCGATGGTTGCTGCTGCCTCAGTGATAAGGGAAATGAGATCCTCTTCAGATTCAACATCTCACCACCACCTACAACAGTTGCTGGATTGGACAGGATGGGCCAATGCCTTGACCTCCCAGGTCACTGGACTTCACACCATTGGACTTCTTCTTATGGGGCCATATTAAAGCCCTGATTTACACATCGCCATTTGATTCTGAAGAGGATCTTATTGCCCATATTGTTGAGATAGCAGGAACCTGGCATTTTTTAATGCACATGTCAGTTGTCAGTCTCTGCTGCGTCGTTGGCTGTGTGTAGAGGTCAGTGGCCGTACATGTGAACATATGCTCTAAATTGGTAGGATATACAATATTTTTTAAAATACTTAAGTGGTTTTGCTTGATTTCCAAACTTAGTCAAACTCAGTTTGACAGTCCATGGCACTGCAAGGACGCATTTCCTAACGTATAGTTACTTGACAATAAATCTTTATATTGGTCCTCCCTATCACCTCATGAAGTTTGGGCGTGGAGTTTTTCTGCACCCTGCATTGTCAGCCCATAGGGACATTATTTTATCTGACAAACCAAATAACTACTTCACTCAGGCCTTGTTGTGTGACAGCAGGCAGCACAATGCTCCCTGCTATTCCTTACCATCTTTTAGGTCCATGTTTTTTTGTTCTGTGAGCTGCAGTTATATGTTGGTTTTACCACATTTAAGGAAGGTACTGGAAATGTTTGACCGCCTCTGTGGTCTAGTGGTCGGAGTTTCTGGCCACAGATACAGAGGTCCCGGGTTCGATCCCCGGCGCTACCAGATTTTCTGAGTAGTAGTGGGTCTGGAACGGGGTTCACTCAGCCTCGTGAGGTCAATTGAGGAGCTACTTG
>Ga0136643_10006479_pt1 | contig 16763 bp, 5 predicted proteins | sample TergutLab28metaG_FD_96883 | JGI IMG/M metagenome (GOLD analysis project Ga0136643, IMG submission 96883) | Labiotermes labralis P1 segment gut microbial communities from Petit-Saut dam, French Guiana - Lab288 P1 (version 3) (version 3) | ecosystem: Host-associated > Arthropoda: Insects >... | reverse complement strand
TTCGATGTATGTTGGTGTTACGTTGTGGTTTGGCTGGGGTGGTGTGGTATCCGTATGCAGGCTGAAGCCTGCATACGGATACCACACCACCCCAGCCAAACCACAACGTAACACCAACATACATCGAACCAGAGCAATACAACCCATGAAATAACTCATCAAATAAGTCGCAAGCTCCTGAGGATGGATGTACTAACATCCGAAACATGTTGAACATTAAATAATGAAATAATAAAGCAAGTGACATCAAGTTGGTCTCTCTTTATTCAACTGTATTTGCGTTTGATAGGGTTCTATTCTGTTGATATCTGTAACACACAACCTGATGACATTCATAAAACAAATTTGTACATATGTTATTGACAGGCAGACAACGGGCTCGTAACTGCCAATGTAATGCTGTGTTGTGTGCGGCCCCCTTCTCCACATCTATCAGTTTCTTTCGTGAAGCACTGGAATTAGAATAGAGTATTGAACCGTACGACTGGGCTGCACATTTTTTTAAAAATAATGCCTTTGACTGTATATAAACATAAAATTATAGTGAATCGGAAAGATGCTGAAGTTTTGATAAGGGTATAATATCGGTTTTAAGAACTTAAATAAATCCAATTATTTTCGAAATGTAATGGTGTACCCTCAACTTAGCAAATAATTTTTCAAACCCCAACTACCTTTGTTAATATTGTGTGAGCGCACGAATATAAGGAACGTGTTTATTAATTATGCAAAATTTTAATTTGCGTACTTAATTATGTAATGGTTCTTCTGTTCAAAGCCTGTTAGCACACCGGTTGGTGGTACATTGGGAACGTAATAAAATGGGATATGATCCTTAACTTTAGTTAGTTTTTGTGTTTGGAACAGACAATCACTGCACACGCATTACACCTCTATAAATGAAATATTTGTGATGCATTATGTTGACAGGCAGCCGTGCTTTATTTTATTGAAAACACTTCCTGTGTAATAATTATTACACCCAACTGAATTAATTAACGGTCTGTCAGTCAGTAAATTGCCAGCTAAAATGTCAGCGTTCGATATTGAATTGTGCACGGGCTGCCTTCAATTGAACATATGCCTGTGATATGGGTTCGTACTGGGTCTGATGTTTTATGACATCGTGAAGTCTGGTCCTTCGATACCAGTGTGTCGGAGGAAAATAGCTTGTTTTTGTTTTCCTGTTCCGCCAAACCTGCTGTGCTAATTGATTCATGTTCACTTTTCTTGGTATTGTGAATCTGCTTCACTAATTACAGCCTGACATCCTATACATCATCACCGTGATCATCATTTTCATCATAAAATTTATTACTTAGATACATAATGTGTTTAGGGCAAATTTGTTACCTTTCATTTCAGTGTTTCTTTGTCATGTTGCCTCTCAAACAGCATTGCATGTAAAATACGGTCTCTCCCTGCCTTCCCCCACATAAGCTGCACACGTCAGTGATCAATTCGCCTCACACTGTTGAGTTCCCGTCATGCTGCTTTTACCCATTGTAAGAAATGAGACAATACTGACTCCGGGTGGCTTCTGTTGGCTTACAACTCTCAACGTGTTCCCTGAACATCGGTCGTGTGTTTAGAAATTTGAAAATGGTGGACCTACAGACACACAGAGAGCACGGTGATTTTCTAAGCTTTCTTTTCAATGAAGAACAGTGGGCCGAAAAGCCATTTTGAGCGCATAAAAGTTGATCTTCAAACTTTACATGAGAGTTCTTCGTGCCTCTGAATCTGGAAAATAAATTGAGTTTTGGATTGTGTGTTTGCGTGTAAGAGGGAGTGAACAAGGCCTCGTGTTACTTGTTTGTACGGCATAGTGCAGGTGCGCGGTATGAGCCTGAACATTAAGGCGTAGCTGTACGTGAAAATTCATAAATGATTAGTAGAATCTGCTCAAGGGTTACCTTCTCTGTCCGTGATTTGTCTAATCATTGCTGCAGGCATAACATTCTACAACTTTCCTTTCACTGTTATGGGCGAAACATGTAGGTTTGTGAGAAATTATATACAATGCACGGAATTCGAAGATGTAACGACAATGGGAGTGAAGGATATATTATTGTAAAATACGACGCCGTGTAGTTGGGTTTATGGTTATGGGTCTAACCGAAGAATTTACTGCTTACATTATCTGTGTAGAAAAGGACAGTAACTTTTGCATATGATATACATTATGACGCTTTTGTTGATATTTTATTATGTAGCCAAGATTATACATGCATACCATACTACGTTACTAAGCCTCAAAATGCTTATGGTAGAAATGGTTGAGAAATATGTCATGTTGGAACATTAATACGCAATTTAATTGGACATGTCTTGTCAGAAAGTTAAGTTCCTTTTGCAGACTGAATGTTGTGCTTTAAACCATTGAAGTTATTTTTAAAATACCGAATATTATGTCTTTGCATATTTTTTATTCAATGATGTGTTTTATACATCCATATTTTTCGTGTTCTTCAAAAGATTTCTCTGTTTTCCATGCGATTTGTCCAGCCCAGATTTTGTACACAAAATAATAATGCAGTCTACGCTGATAATGAAGGCAGAAGGTTTCTTTCTCTTCTTTGCCAAGCAACACGAGGGCACATACCAGAAAACTGTATTCTGCATGTTTATTACGCTTAGAACGTCAGATGTCAAATAAGCTACTAAATTCTCAACTGAACTCCCTGACATCAGACATTCCAGGAGTAATGGACGCGAGGTGTCAGTATTGTCGCCCGATGCATGAAAACTTCGTGCTTTCGACGGAGGCTGATCGTTGTCACACAACGCCGCGGAGCCGGCCAGACGTCGTCAGTTTCTCTGAATGGTTTTCCGATGCGACGTTGGTTTGAAAGTCAGATGTGGTACAGCTGTGGCGAAGCTGTCACATGACGTCACGCCAAAATCTCTTTGCCTGCGTCACTTCAGATGGTCCAGTCCTTTATCGGTTTTCATCCAAATGTTTATTTCGTCGCAGCTCAGCGAATGCGGCGACTCCGGTAGGAAGATACAGGTTGTTATTTTCACATAGAACATCGTTCTGAGAGATTGTATTCCTTAGGTACAATTTTTTAATCTTGGTTGAGTTAGAGGTCCCCCCCTCCCGGATGTTTCTAGGCATACTCGTGTGAATTATAAAATAATATCTCAAACTAATGACGGTACCTTCCCTGGACTTTACGCACAAGAAACGTCTGTGAATTTACCAGTATTTGCATCTCCTTGGACTTTACGTAACCTGTGCAGTTGAAATGGCGTGGTTAAATTTTATTATTTTCTCTTTTGTAATTACATACGGCCCTGCAAATCGTCTCAGACGTCTCATTTTTCATTGGGCCCTCCCCCCACCCGGTTTCCTCTGATATGGATAAAGCTGGCTTATCCCCTGTGACAGTTTAGCAGGAACGCGCTGTTTGGTCAGTCTCCTGCACTATGTTCGAAGGTTAAGAATGCACGAAACCTAATCTGCACGACACTGCTGTCATGCACTGCGATAATTTGACATTGTGCAGTGTTTTAATGGGGGCACGCGGTGGCGTAGTGAGTTGAGGCACTGCGCTACAAGCCGGAAGGTCGCAGGTTTGATTCCCGGTGGTGTCATTGGAAATTTTCATTGCCTTGTCCTGGGAGGTTAGGGCGGCCGGTGCGTAGGGCTGACATCCTTACCACCTTCATATGCCGATTGTCTTGAAATCTGGGAGCCTTAACCTCCTGGAACCCATTACAGGCCTAGAAAGGCCTGTAATGAGTTTGCTTTACCTTTACAGTGTTTTAATAAAAATGTGTTAAGTTTTCGAGGCGTGCGTGAGGGTGAAGGAAACCGTAGGTCCATGTGCACGTGAACTGTGTGTGAGTTTGCAGCGATACTGGGCAAATAGACGTTGAAATTCCCGAAATATTCGGAAGCCGCGGAAGGAAGACCAATGGAGGACCGGACGGACATTAGAGACTCTCCCCTCCACAAGTACTGTTGTTTCCCTTCAAACCCGTCTGGCCTATGGCAGCCATCCCAAAGCGCTTAACGTTGGCGAAGGCTATCGCTACCAACTTTCGTGTGAACGGAATGGTTCGGTGGCTGCAGAGGAATAGAGTGAAGTGCTTTGGAAGGTGAACCGTGACACCTCGAGTGGGGTTGGGGGTGGGGAGTAGGGGTAGTGTATGGGACTTCCCTCCTTAGCGATAGTGTGCAAAAGCCTTATTTATCGTCACTTTCGATGTCATGGTCGCAGTGATTCCCGTCCTGTAGGTACAGCATTTGTAATCTCGCGGAGACGACTTTCTCGCTTGTCACGACACGACCATCTTGGCACCGTGTCCAGTGTTTCTCTTACCGTGCTCTATCAGATGAAGACACATCCATCTTGGCACCGTGTCCAATGTTTCTCTTACCGTGCTCTATCAGATGAAGACACGTCTATCTTGGCACCGTGTCCAATGTTTCTCTTACCGTGCTCTATCAGATAACCGATTAAAAGGAACCCCTTCATGAGGGCTGTTCGGCTGGTCACGAACTTCCCCTCGTTTTCTCAGCCCAGAGATTTATTGGCATATTTGCATTGTTCCGGCAGTGATCCTTGACCTGAGCTACATGAATCGAGTCCGCGTCTCGTAACCCGTTTTGTTAAAATCAATTTTATTTCAGTCCTGTCATCTACGATTCGATATTTCGAGTGAGCCCTTTGTCCCTGGTTTGCAGAAGCCGTCACCAATACTTTCGTCATGAAGATACAAATTGAATAAATGGTTGTTGATTTAACCGCTGGTATGTACACTGTTAGGCCTTTGTGCATTAGTACACGTAACGGATATCCAAATAGCTGTCCAATTTAGTTGAAATCACATACTGATGAGTGACAGATTCCCCTAACTTACTTCTTAATTGGGTTCATTGTAATGACGTCATTGCACGTTCTCAGCGGACAGAGCAAACTGCCTCCATGGATAGCTGCCAATGTATTGAGTAAGTAGTCGGTAGGGTGCTGCAGTTTGGGGTTGGTCGCAAGGGTAATTGCTTACTATCATGCAAAAGAATATATTATAAAATATTTGCACGGGGTCTTGGAATTAATCAATGTTTTGTGAACATGGTAACGAACTTCCGGTCTGTATAAAACAGGAAGTTTTTATCTAAACCAGGGTGCTGAATGGAGTTCCTTATTTCCTGTAGCCATAACTGAGTGGCCCTGTTTAGGTAGATCGTTAACCAGAAGGCGCAGTCCTCAATTCGCTGCCTGAAATTAGCCTAGAAATATTTGTCATATACTGACAGAAGTTGCTTAACCACTGGACGGAGACAGAAAACGAGGAACTGCTTTGTGCTGTTAAGACGAATATATGAAGCCAGTAGGTTGACGCGCGGTCTAACGCGTGTTGCGTCTTTCGCCTTTCGGAAAACTGAGATCGTGTGTTCGTATCCAACTCCGGGCACAGATATATTTCTGAGTTAATCCTGTGTTTATGATGGTAGAATTCTAGCGAAGGGCCAAACCCTTGTCCAAAAACTTTGCAGATGTCTGCAAAAAGATTATGAAAAGCTATGGCCAGAATTAGCATGTACAGCGATAAACACAGAACAGGAATGTAGGGTGTCAGTATGGTGAATGGTTCTAACAGTCAAGTTGCTGAAGGTTAGTGTCAGGTGGGACATTAAGAGACCCATCGCCTGGCAACTCTTGCCAGTTCATACGACGTTAACTTCCCAGAAGACATGCATGTTGCAAAAGTCTCATACTTGTTTGGCAGGACGTTGAGTCAACATACGGTATGCAAAAGGTGTTCCAAGGCTTCGGAATGTATATTTGCGGTCTCCGTTGCAGACTTTACTATAAACAGAAAGGTGTTGTTAGGAAGAATGAGGATCATGTAGACTGGAATATTGTGTTCGCTTTTGCATGGGGCCATATGGCGGCGTTAAATACCGAGATTAGACTTTGGGGTTTGTAGGATCATACATTTTGTATTGTTCATTACGTGTATTATTGATATCATCACAAATTTAGTGAAAATTCAGTGACTACCAGTATTCAAGGAATACATTGTTAACAAAGAGCACAGGAGTAACTTGGATAATAACCTTTGATGGGGGGAAAATGGACAATGGATATCAGGAACTTTAATTTACGAAAGAGTCAAGTCAGAAAGAGAGGGAAGATTTGTATGAGCCAGTCCTTAATATACACACAACCCTTTCTTCCACTCTCACCACAATTCTTTGTAACCAGAAAACATTTTCTTGGGTAGAACAAACTGGGGAGGCATGTACCTCTCCCTGCTGCACCCCCCAAGTTACGCCTGTAACGTTCTCTCTTTTGTGTATGATAGCATGCTTCAAGTTACTCTTAGTGTCATCCTTGACCACGGGGTGAAGCTTCTTTCTCGTTACGTAATATGACGAAATAATCGAATACATGCTTGTAATAATACTACATGTTTCAGTCTGTTAACACAAACGTGTTACCGTTATATTTATATCAGAACTGTGCTGCCTGTTTCGACATCAAACTTTCATCTTCAGGCTGGCGAGTAACTAAATTATTAGTAATGTACTGCACCTTGATTAGCTATAGAGAATTCAGAGTTTGAAACCTCATACAGTATGAAACGTGTCAAAGGTAAAGGTAAACATGAAGTTCACCCTAGAACAGGTCACGAAGGTCCAGAAGGGGAGTTGAAGTATAGCTTTACTCTTTCTTTAACCTCGGCACTAGATGGTGTGGGTGGTCAACGCCACGACCCTGACTACCCATTGTATAGGAGGCTGGGTGGGCCCCAGGGCCGGTCTGGACGGTGTGGAAAATCTCGCCCCTACCGGGATTCGATCCCCGGACCGTCCTGCTCGTAACGATTCGCTATACCGACTGAGCTATCCCGGCCCACCTCTGAAACACGTAGCTTAAATTATTATTGAAATAACAAGCACCATAAAATCTGTATTGTTGCTTTGGTTTGGCAACGAATGTTCTCGAAGTAAGCCACGCCCACATTCGTCCACATCCTTTCCAATTCACCGCGTGCCATTCAATCTACTTTTCGACATTAAATGATCCAAGCTACTTCAGTGTTTTTACGACCTTAAGTCGATCCTAAAAAATAAATTTCCATCAACTTCTGATCCTCGTTTGTCATCTGTATAGCCGCTGCACAAACAGCAGCAGTCGGTATAGGAGCGTTACATGATGCAGTCGCTGTGGGGTTCATTTCGCCTTACGAGGTATTTTAACACCCAGGCAGATAAACGGTAAAGAAATCACTGGCAGGGGCTGCCTTTTGTTGGAGAGAATGTAGCAGAATGTAGCAGAATGTAGCAGAATGTAGCAGAATGTAGCAGAAAACAAAGAAAGGAGTGCGGTATTGAGTGTTGGACGGAGGTGACGGAGACAAACAAGTAAGTCAATGAATGCATAGAGCGACAGGTGTGGCACAGTGTCTGTCACTGTTGACATATTTGGAATTTGTGACATTTACCATTTGACGGTTTTATTCTAAATGCAATGAAGAGACAGGACCGAGTACGAAGGGCCCCTAATTCAAAGGTTGATCAAAATAAGTAAATCGAATCTGAATTAGCCACAGCATCTAACTTTTTTTGTTTAATTAACGGATCTCAGGATCTTACGGGAAGTCTACAGAGCCAAAGACGCATGCCTTGTTTTTCTCCACAATTTCTACTCGAAATGTTACTTGTTCTGATGAATATTTTCAATAAGTCACCTTCCAGATGAGCGCAGACACGAGTTTAGGTCTTCGTGTAAAAGGGTTTTATTTTTCTTATTTTAACCAAAAATGGAACGTATCGGCAGATATCAGTTGGACCTCCCAACATCAGGTATCACGGAATTCCGCGTGGAGGCTTTCGAAATCGGTCATACGGAGAGACGGACAGATAGCGTAGAGCTAACAAGTTAATTTCTGTAACTTTTCGTTGCGAACGCTTCAAAACACGAAGGAAAGAAGGAAGAAAGAACAGAAAGAAAGAAAGAGAGAAAAGGAAGAAAGCGAGGGCTTTATCGTGGCTGTCCTTGCCTGAGTCTGCAGTTTGCTTGTGTCCGTCTGTACTTCCAGCGGCCCGATAATGTCGTTCCTAAGGGAACATACGTTTCGCAAATGTGAGCAGAAGGAAATGCGAGAAACCATTTGAATAATCAGAGATCTTTTGCAGCCACTTGAAGTATTTGGTTCTTCGGTGACCTCGCGTTTTTACAAAGGAAAAACCATGTGTTAAGTCTACTTTGAATTTATTTCTAAGTTAAATAAGCGTAGTGTTTCTGTCAACAAACATTCTCATGAATTCGATTATAAACTGCCACGGAGCAATTCCCGTGGACTTTGCAGAAAATACTCTTCACCTTAGCTTTCATTATTGGCTTACTTTGTTAATTCGCTCTCAGACAGTTTACGTGTGATGTCAGTAGGATGACCTACGCAGCTTGCAGTGATATCATCATTATTAAACGAAAACTAAAAAGAATACGAAACTGAGTGGCCATGAACTAATCCGAGGAACTGTCCTGGAATTTGTAAAGCGTCCACACCGCCTGGGACTCCGGCTGCATACCAGATTTCTGGTCCTGTCGGCTCTTTTCCGGGGGTAAAACGGACGGGGCAGGAGGCTGACCACTCACCCCTATATAGTGCCGAGTTTATGAATGAGTGTATACATTCCCCTCTGAACTTACAGGAATTTGGATTAACTGAGAAAAAACCACGAAGAACCTCACGATGGCTGGTCTCCGGGCAGAGATTCAAACCCGGGATTTCTAGAAAAAGAAATAGGTCTGGTCTCCAGTCGACGGTGATTGGGGTGTCCGCTGTGGTGAAGACAGATTCACACTGTTATCTTTCTTCTTACCCACAGTGGCTTAGTGTACGTGCATGCTGCTCTGTTATTATTGGTTTTACGGACTAAAAGGTAAGCGAGAATATTTTTCACTGATCTAACATTTTAAAGCTCAGTGACAACTATCAATACCACCTGTTAGAACATTAAGAAACCCAAAATTTTGCCAGCACAATTTATTTAAATGTTTCTTACAGTTTAGGAGCCGTGGTGTCCTACTGGCTGGATGCTGCGGGGTTCGAATCCCAGCAGGGACAACAGGGGTTTTCTGTTCTCCAAAATGCCCGAACCAGCTGTGGGGCCCACTCAGCCTCCTATTCAATGACTGGGGGGGGGGGTTCTTTACCGGCGATAAGGCTTCCTGGGTGTGATATTAACCGCTAAGTTCAACGTAGTGCCGAGTTGAAAAATCAGTGGAGCTTTACCTCCACTGCCTGTATGACGTTTCTTATGAGTTCCAGATTAACAAACGTTATTTCCGCCAACATTAACTGGCAGGTATTTGCAATGGAGATGTAGTTTGTCTTCTGTGAATAAGGAACTGAGTTTGTATTATTAGTATCTTTGTCATCACCTTTACGCAGGGTATTTACAATTATATACCCGAAACAAACCACGTTTCTAGGGTATGCAGTGTAGCAGCTGCTCTGTATTTACAATCTATGCTACATATAATGTTGTTTCGCCCATGAAATATGTTTTGTACTTTTACATTAGCACTTTCCATAGTGTGTGCGCAGTGCATAATATGGCTGTTGTTTGTAGTTTATTATTATTATTATTATTATTATTATTATATTAGCTTCATGATTCGAAGATACTTAAATTCCATGAAGTGCACGGCAGCAGTACTGACATCCTTTGTTATATCAAAACGTCAAACTCTTACTTAGCACCAAAAATGTATTTAAGTCTGATTTCCTCTCTCAAAGAAAGAGGGTAGGTTCGTACACTCTCAGTGCTGCCTGTGTTTATCTCGTTTCAAATTCTGTCTTCAAACTTGGTATGAAATTTGTGCATCTGGAAGCTACAGTATGTTCGTACTCATTTCTCAACTTCGTACAGTCGGTATTAATTGTAGTCCGCAGGCGTGAGGCTAAAACAGTGCCGTTTAATGTAGCGTTCTGAATTAAGTATGGAAACAGTTCTCGGAAATATTGCAACTTTTGTTCTGGTTTTTCTTTTTTCTTTTAGGGGCTTTCGTAAACTTGCGAAAAGCTACTGTTAGCTTGGTCATGTCTGTCTGTCTGTCTGTTTATCCCTCCGTCCTTTCGCATAGAATAACTCAACTTCCACAGGACGACTTTTCATGAAATTTGGTACCTGAGTTTTCGAAAAATTTTCGAGAAATTTCAAGTTTCATTACAATTTTCAAGAATAACGAGCAGTTGAGATGAAGCGCTGTGCACATTTATGACATCTCGCTCAATTCTTGTTAGAATGGGAAACGTTTCAGAAAAATATTGAGTAAATCAAAACACATTCTGTGTTCAATAGTGTTTTTTTTATTTATTTCGAAAGTCGTGCATCTCACGAGATAAAGTGGAAAAATATTGTAGAGCCGGACAGGTCATAGATGACAATTTGACGCATGCGCATTGCATGCTGGGTGCCTGAGGCTACAAACACACTCTCAGAATATGTAAACACTACTGCGTTTTCACTGCAAGAATGTTATGCGAATGTTACATTATACGTAAATTGTTTGTCTTTTTTTAATGGAATAACAGCAAGATGGCCTTTAAATAACAGCAAGATGGCCTTTAAATAATTTTTATGAGCTTCCAGTTTGATGAAAAGTCTAGCGTTAGCCATTAGTGCGGGTAACAACATTGAAGACTCGTGCGGGTGAAGGCAAGTTCTTAGCATTGTGTACTGTGTGCAGACAGCTGGCCAGCTTAGCCACGGAGTGACCGCTCACTCTACCCAAGGTACTGAAGACTGGATTGACTTCAGAACCAGTTTGGACTTGGGGACGAAATCGACAATCCTTACCCCTGCTGGGTATGTCGATCCGTGGGTACCCGGTCATCCAGTTCGTAGTGTAGTCACTGTTCTAACTAAACTGAGACAAGAGATGAAGGTGACAAAGATAAAGTGTCTATGCATTTTATGAAGGCCTATAGGAGGAGTATATATATATATATATATATATATATATATATATATAGCTGCACTCATTCTTAACTTCCGTCCTAGAAGGAGGTGAGATGTGATCTTCACTTCCAACTTTTTATCCCCGGGAAAGAAGCTCTGGTGCCCAATGAATATGAGACTGTTTGAGCCCCAGAGACGTTTTAGACTTTGAGTGAAGAGAGAAATACCTTGTCTGTGCCGGGAATGGAACCAAGATTCCTCGGTTTTCCAGCTCGTAACGTATTAAATATAGCGACTGAGCTACCTCGGAACTTGTTTCAATATGGGACTTTATTGCAACTTTAATGTACTGCACAACGTTACGTTTCGTTTTGATAATCTTACGACCGTTTGGATCCACGTTGTTTCGATGGGAAGATTTCCATTTGTGGATCCCCTCCACATCTCTGAAGGGCTGATATGTTTCCCCCTACCAACCCATTGCTCTATATTCCCATTCAGTCTTCTAGGCGTTCTGTTGACAGGAATTGTGATAGCGGTAATCCCGTGACATATTCCGCTAGCGTTAAGCACTTTGGGCTGGTAGACACACGACAGAGTTGACTGGAGGAAAATGGAAGTTTTAGCCTTTGGATTCGTCATCTCCTCGATATTCGTGGGACTTCTGTTTGTGACCTTGTCAACGGGCACGGGAAAATTTATGTGTAGAGAGAGATCATGTACATTGCTACACAGTTTGTATGAAACAATATTTGTGAGGCATTAGTTAATACTCTTTAAAATACGGTGAATTATTAATTTTAAACGACGAAACGTAAACCGTTCTATTTAAAGCCCCAACTCGCACTGAGCAATAAACACTTGCGATCTCGGTTATAAAACTAATCATCGGGTGATGCATAGGGTGAAATTCGCGGTCTGTTGCGAGATACATACAAAACGTGCAATTGAACTGTGTGAGAAGAATTAAAAATTTCTGAATGTTAGAACTGGTTGTACACAAACTGCTAGGCTTTAAAAGGTTAATATAATCGTAGGACTTTCAGATCTCTTCAGTGGGCAGGTGGATTTTCTGCGTTGTGCTCCGAATGCCGTGTTTAATTTGGCATGCAATCTGTAGTGTTTGTTTGTCCTTGTCTGCAGCTGCAGCGTGAGGGCGATCAAATCGCATTAGTACGGAATAGTTCTACAAATATCTGCACTGGTTTTCAATAAATAACTTTACGGCTGTAGGATTCGTTACGTCAGTGGCTGTGAGGAAGCCGGTACAATGTTCTAGGCTTCGGTACCTTGTACGGTCCTCATTTCTTCCCACGCTGCTGACCCCAGTGCAGTCTACGGCCGTGAATGCATATACGGGTACTCTAAATTTAAAACCCATCCGTCCTGGGCAGTGTGGTATGGCGACTCGCTATGGGCTGGGCGGTCTGGGGATCGAAACCCCGTGGGGACAAAATTTTCCGCACCCGTTCAGACCGGCCCTAGGACCCACCCAGCCTATTATACAATAGGTACCGGGTTTCTTTCCCGGGGGTAAAGCGGCCGGGGCGAGGCGTTGACCACCCACCCCGTCTAGCGCAGAAGTTAAAGAAAGAGTAGAACTATACCTCTACTATCCCTCTGGGCCTTCGTGGCCTGTTCTAGGGCGAAATTTACTTTTACTTTTACCTTAGCCTTACCTGGCCAATACCTGGAATTTAAATCCCAGCGTCATGGCAGCGTTAATAAGCATTATTCCAATGATTGATTTTCTTATTTATGGCTCAGCTTTAGAGCTGTCAGAATCGCAGATTGTTTAGCGTCGAATGGTAGGATAATTGGTAGGTGATGAACTTTAAATGATGTATTGGAAGCGGTCGTGGCCTAGCTGGAGGAACTGTCCCGCAGTGTACCTAGAAGGAATTAGGAAAACGACAGAAATCCTCAGGCAACCTAGCCGATATCCTGGTCAAGATTTTAATCCGTCGCTTACCGTTGAGAATTCCGACGGTTGAACCACCCGTTTTACGGTTTGCGCTGAACGCCCTTTTCCTATACATGAACCCGCAAACAATTTGTCCTAAACTGCAGTCACTAGCCTCTGGTTTCCATTGGCCCATCTGAGTCCGTTCCCCACTACCTCGGGCTCCGATTGCCCATCCTGTTTCCATGACTCATCTTTTATAAGCATTACACATATCAAAAGAGGGGCACAGCACCCCCCCCCCTTTCCCAGGTCTAGAGGTCGAAAGGATCTTCAGTCCTCGCGACCCAGGCACTCTGGTTTAAAACCCCAGACATTCATGTAACCCAATTTATTTCCGCTCAGAAGCACGTCTAACCACCTGTAGCATATTCTAAGTTCTTGGTGTGGCTGCGTCAATGTCCTCAGCCACAACGGGAAATCCGTTAGCGTAAGCGCATAATGTTCCAGTGCCATAATCCGGCAATGTGTATTTTTGCTCAGGCGTGGTTAAAGGGACCTAGGGATGTCGACATTCGCGGTCTTGGTTAGCTGTTTAGTTTGTTGGTTTTTTTGGACCACTTGTGCCCTGAAAATGGCACAAAGGTTGGTACCCAACTAGTGGACCACGCGTTATCGTAAACCAGTACGCCATGGAATACAATGTATGCAGTCAAGTTGAATGAATCATCTGTAATCGTTATCAAATTACAAAAATATATCGCTGCTGCGTTTTAGGTAAAATGGCCTGATTCTCAAAAACACTGTGGGGTCGCAATAGCGCAGTCGGTATAGCAACTTGCGGCCGGTTGAATGGTCTGGAGTTCGAATGTCGGTAGGGGTAAGAAAATTTCTCTTCACACCCTGGGGCGTATCCAGCCTCCTCTGTAACGAATATCTGCGCTCTTTTCCGGAAGGAAAGTGGCCGAAACGTGGCGTTGACCACAACTACTTCGAGGTTGAGAATGAATTAATCTGCACATCTTCTTTACATGTACGCTACTCATGATACGTTACTGGGTGACCTTTACCTTTAACATAATATATATTATAATAAAATTGTAATGGACTTGCAGTGGAAGTCACTGGTGATGTTTTAGACAGAATATTTCGCGCCTCCACCACGGGGACGGATGAAGGGATTTATCCGTATGTGGGTTAAATATTTTATTTATTTATCGTTCACTCATTCAGACCTATTAAAGGTAAAGTGATCCAGTTACAGGCCCGGTGTGGCCCAGAGGGTAGGTACACGTATAGCTCTACTCTTCCATGACCACGGCACTAGAAGAGGGTGAGTATTCGGACCTATTATGCCTTTCATTTCTAGGAGCCTATTCATTCTGCGGAACTCTAAGTCAATCTACCCCCTTCGGCTGTCTGTCTACACTGGCACTACTCTGGAAGGGCTTGATGGATTTTCATGAAAATTAATACTGGAAAATGCGACAGGGATTGTTAGCCACTTCACTCTCTGTTGTTGAATTTTTACCGACCCTGTCAATTGATAAGATTCTGTACCATCGGCGATGTGTGAGAGATGGGGCGTGGAGCGTTGGTGGAATGACACTGACAAGGGAAACCGCCATTTTTAATTCAGAACGGAAAAATCTAGCGACTACGTTAATGAAAAATTTATATACGTTTCTGCGTGCGTATTCCTTATCATCCCTGCTCTGAACATGCGCCTATTTCGTCTTTGGACTACATGCACGATATTACAATATAATTGCACTATGTAGCATTGAGAGTTTGTGTGTCAGAAGTGGAACTCTGGCGATGGTCTGAATTCTGTCCATGTCTTAGCAATTATCCTACAGTCGATCGAGATAAAAACTATGTGCCGATTGTAGCTCTATTACTGGGATACATTGAGGAACAAATGTGTTATAATAGTTAAGTTATATATATATATATATATTTCATTTTTTGCATTATTTAACGGTCTTTTTCCATGTTCGATCTTTTTTTTTTCGTTCATCTGTGTCTTTGTGTTTTTCCTTTTTCTCTGTCACCAAGTTTTATTAAAAGTCTTTCTCTTCTTCTGTTCGCGAACCTCGGTGTATTGATTCGGCGCAAGCAGTGTCGATAGGACAGAATAATGGAGGGCGTGCCCGGAAATTTAGAGCGTCAGCTATTATGTTATAAAAATTATCCCAATGTAACTTCTGATCCATTACTCATGTGGATCATTTTTCATTTCAGTGCCGTCCATATATCGTTAAATACATGCAGTTTTGTAGCGATATGACAGTAACTGAATTGTCAAGTCTTAAAAGCCATTTTGTCATTTTCGCAGGTCACCAATTTACTCTCTTGAAAAGAAAGCAATTCCGTTACTCCGTGAACTTAGCGTGCCCATAGGAGTCGCGCACTTATTTTAAAATCGAGAGTTAGAACAGTGGGACACAGGGCTGTCACAGGGGAACAGTGGTCTCAGACTCGCACTCGGACATGGACACAGACTTGGAACGTGGGATTTGGGATTCTCACGGCGGGTATTGTTTTGTTTGCTGTCTTCTGGGATAAGAAGTCAGAGCAGGTTGCCCTGAAACGTAGGCACAGCATAGGAATGTATGGCAATGCGTCTCGAGTAGGCAGCAACTTTCACAGACAGATTTCCTTGAAGGATTTGTTCCTTCCTTCCAAAATACATATAGCACATTGAGGAAGTCTAACTGGATTGGTCACATCTGCATAGGAACTGCCTTCTAAAACACGTTGTTGAAGGATAGATAGATGGAAGTATATAAATGAGAGGAAGACGAGGAAGAAGACGTAAGCAACTGCTGGATGACGTTAAGGAAACTAGAATGTACTGGAAATTGACAGAGAAAGAACTAGCACGCACTGTGTGGAGAACTCGCTTTGGAAGAGGCTATGGACCTCTTGTCAGACAGACTGCAGAATGAGTGAATTACACGTTATGGTGTTTGGAAGGCGAGTTTTATTACCGGCCCACGTTATATTGTGCTGTCTGTTTAGTAAAACGAGAAGGAGCTGGAGATCCTGCACGATCTCCTCCCCTATCCAGAATAGAGCAGTCAGATTTTAAGTTCTCACAACGGTAGATAATCAAGACGTGACGCCATGCAGTTTGGTGGACAGCCTTCGAGGCTTTGAAGAACGGACTGCCTCCATCTTGAGGTAGAAGTGGGGCATACAAGGAATTTTGAGGCAGCCTGTTTGTCAACCATCTACCAGATTATACGGCGTTATATCTCAGAACACAGCTGTATTCGTTTCGTTAGTTTCATGTTTGCTGTCTTAGCACGTGCAACGCATGCCGGTTTCGATCTCACCTGTAATGTTGAGCGCTCCGGTGCTGTAAGCGAAAAACGGTGACGTGTCAGTCTGTCCGTCCTTCTTTGCCTGATATCAAGATGGCGGCACGTGTTAGGAACTTCTATATGGGATTTTAGGTTTATACTAACTAAGGTTAGGATTGTGATCTGTAACATGACACTCTTTTGGGTTTATACCAGCATTTTGGAATATCATACTGTTCCCATCTTCACGTTCATGGAGGACGTATATTCGCCCCAAAACGTCGACGCAAACAAAAGAGGCTACACGGTGTCATAACTCAGAAGACAACCTGTCAACTATGAGAAGCAACTGTTCTAACAATATCATTGCCAAGGAAATTCCAATTTTCAACCTACCAGCATAAAGACGGCGACGTTTTTCTTGCTTTTAGGGACATAGCGAATTTGTGTTTTTTAAACGTGGCGAATTTTTTAATTCAAACATCCACCTGTTGTGTATAAATGGCAACAGCGCAGAACTTTGATGCGCGATGGCAAGACATTTTATAGTGACTGTATTTATTATGTAACGCATACAAAATGTGCACCAGCACTCAGCAATACACTGTCACTGTCACTG
>Ga0136643_10006475_pt1 | contig 16770 bp, 14 predicted proteins | sample TergutLab28metaG_FD_96883 | JGI IMG/M metagenome (GOLD analysis project Ga0136643, IMG submission 96883) | Labiotermes labralis P1 segment gut microbial communities from Petit-Saut dam, French Guiana - Lab288 P1 (version 3) (version 3) | ecosystem: Host-associated > Arthropoda: Insects >... | reverse complement strand
CTCTTTCTTCTTCCTCTTTCCATCTTTTCCTGGGTCTTCCCCTTCTTCTCGTCCCTTCCAGTTCTTGAGTGAAGATCTTTTTGGGCATCCTATCCTACTCCATTCTCTCTAGGTGATCTAACCAGCTTATCATTTGCCCTTTTATCCATTTCACTATATTTTCTCCTTTGCTCATCTCTTCTAGTTCTCGATTCGTCCGACTTTTCCATTCCCCGCTTTCATATTTTGGCCTTTATATATCTTAATCTTAACCACCAGGCATGTAAATCAAACGTTCTATGCTCCATGTTATCTACTGCCTGTCTGGCTCTGCAATATTTTACGTAGTCTGGAAAATGGCATAGTTTGTTTTATATATATATATATATATATACATGAAACTTGGGTCCGACTTTCTCTGCAACTTGTACCTTAATCTTATCTCCATTCCGCACGAATTCGGCGTAATGTTATAAATGCAGGGGCCTGGATATGTAGTACATACAGCTACCGGCTGAACGGTTCGGGGTTTGAACCCCGGTAGATCCAAGATATATTCCCTTCTTCACACTCGTCCAGGCAGGCCCTAGGCCCCATCCAGGATCCTGTACAATAGGTACAGGGTCTTTGACGGGCGTAAAGTGGCCGAGGTGCGGCGTTGACCATCCACTCCCCACCTAGAGCTGAGGTTAAGCAGGAGCACAGTTCTACCTCTACACACCCTCTGTGCTTCCAGTGGCATTTTACGGGGCGACCTTTACCTGATGATAACAAATGTAACTAGGTATTCATGCAAGGTGCCCGTTATTTTTGTCTCATTTCAACCAAAACTATATCATGTTTTAATAAAGTCCCCACCAACAAATTTCACGAAAATCCAAGGGAGCCGGGCTGTTCCATGCAGAAAGACAAACATACTAAGGTGACAACAGTCTCTCTTCGCAACTTTGAGAACGCGCCTAAAAATGCTTATGGTATCCATGATCGTTTTTTACAACACTTTCTAAAAAACAACGCGTACGCCTACATACCGGACGTTTCAACTCGCACCTTATTGAGACACGTAATCAAACCCGACTGCAGATAAAAACAGTTGTCGCCTACATAAGCACGTTTATGGCAACAAAATAGAAACAAGCAGTAGCCCACTTTCCTGTTGCAGATACCCGTATTCAGTGTTTTCCAGATTTATTACCACTACTGTCATTATTTTTGTGAAGGACTTTTCGCTCGTTCGTGCGAAACTTCGGTACCTATCTACCAAACCACACGATGTCACGCCCACAAGGAATCAAACCTCACAGTTACCGCTGTCCAAATCCAAAATTGCACAAGATATAGACGTTTCCCTTGTAAACAAACTTTATTTAATTCACGCACGGAGAAATTGTTGTACAAAAGGAAAGTCAGCAAAACTTGCATTTGACAATTTGACAATGTATATATGAATCTCATATAACCAGGCGGACACTTTCCGGTACAGAACCGTTGGTGTAATGTACCATGTCCTTTTGAAAAGGCATGACATGCAGGTAACACACGAGAAGTTCCTAACAGAAGCCATAAAACCCTGTCTAAAGCATGTTGACGCTTGTAGGTAGAGAGAGAGGCTAATCCTTATATTACTTCGACAAACGTCAACATGCTTCAGGTAGGGGTTTTTAATATAAAGAAACTTTAAGCCATAACTACGAAACAATTTTGTTTTAATAATTGTAAACAACTTTCTAAAAAAACCCCATATATGATACATTTCATGCTCTGTAACTCAACCAATGTAACTACCTTAAAATAAGCAGATGGTTTTGAAGTGATAAAGAGTTCTCCCTGATGATGATAAAGTGGGCGCCGATACATGTAGGAGATATTCAGTACACAATACAAATATTCAATTGTAGATGTGCTTTTAGCTGGAAAATTAAAGACACAACTACTTTACGAAAATGCATGGAGTGAAAAGCTTCACGATAAATAGGTCTACAGAACATAATATACCAACTTCATTTGCAGAGAAAACGTTTAGAAACTGTAACCCAGAAGAGCGCAGTTCTCACTTACTTCGCGGAGAAAGCCTGAAATCACGCATGTAAACTCATCTCTTCGAATGTAGCAAAGAGTAAATCATTCTTTTGTATTACCGGGTTGACTACCTTGTCATTCAACAGTACCTTTAGTGTAACTTATGGTTTGTAAATAACGATCTTCTAGTGAATTCAATCCCTTCCCTCATCGGTATATGTACACCCACGTGCGGCCTCCAGACGAGTCTGTAACGAATTATGTGGCCCTCCTGAGGGTTCAGGTTGGCCAGCCCTGGGCATTACAATCGACGTGTGCTGTTATTTGTTGCACATTTGTTTCAGTGTTTTGTCATGATGTAAGACAATGACTACACAACCAAGTGAAATGCATCACACCAATAAGGTGCGTAGAAAAATATGAAAATGTTTGATATTTTACATACATGACTGCTGAAATTCACTACTACTATTTCAGTAAGCCTGCTACGCTACCAAATGTAAAACAAGTCCATACACCCACTCACAAAACCTAATCTGATGTTTGTGATGTTTATTGGACCGTGCATCATTGTAATAACTGAAGAATAAAAAACCAACTAGATGCCACTTATTATTTTATTGTACTTATTATAGGCTCAACATGTTTCGGGCATAGTAATGCCCGAAACATGTTGAGCCTATAAGAAGTACAATAAAATAATAAGTGACATCTGGTTGGTTTTTTATTCTTCAGTTATCACAAACCTAAATTAAATTTTACTATTTCCCACTTTTCATTACAATATATCGAGTACAGGGCGTATCACTACCTATGACCCTGCGAAATTAAAGTGGCGTATGGGTATTCTCAGTGGCATGATGTCCAGACCATAACTCGTTAAAAGTGGTCACCTGATTTAAATATATATATATATATATATATATATATATATATAATTGGGAGCAAACATATACACATACAACGCAATGACGGAAAAATCTACTTTGTTGTAAATTAAGGAACGGCATTACTAATTGCGTTAACACAAACATTTGGGCGCAAGTTTATGGAGGTAATAAAAATAATTTACGCCTTTCTCCAAAACATTTTTGTTCCGAACTGGGGAGGCTGGTCACCCGAGACGATTTTATTAATTTTAGCCACAAAAAAAAAAATCAGATACTCTAAGAACAAGACAGGCCATGTACGTAGACGTAACATTAAAGTGAGTTCGCGTAACTATTGGTGCTATTGAAAAGCATTAAGTATTATATGTTCTGAGGGTGTGTCTGTGGCCTTAGATACCCAGTATGCAAAGCACATGCGCCAGACTGTCATCTGTGGCCTGTCTGGTTCTACCTTATTTTTCCACATTATCTCATAAACGATGCGATTTTCGGGAAAAAATATACTGAACATAAACTCTGTGTTTTGTTCTCTACAACTCTGAAACTTTTCTCAATCGACGAAGAACTCAGCCAGATATCATAAATGTACATAGGTTTTCATGTGAAATACTCAATATTCTTGTCAGACTTTTTAATGGCACGTTCATGTTCTAGACAGATTTTCGAAAAATCCTAAAATATAAAATTTCACGACTCAAACGTCCAGTGGAAGCCGAGATTTTCCAGACGGGTATGTGCACAGTCATGACGAAACAAGTAGTCGCTTTTCGCAATTTTGCGAACGCGCCTATCAAAACGGGCCCCCAGGATAGCGCAGTCAGTACAGGGACTAGGTTAGGGGCTGGACAACCTAGTAACCTCGGTTAGGTTCCCGGCAGGGGTAAGAGATTTTCTAATCTAAAGTGTTCAGTCCGGTTCTGGGACCCATCCGGCCTCCTACTGACAATTGGGGGGGGGGGGCTTCCACTGGGGTAAACCGGCTGGAATTTCAAGAAGCTGACCACTCACCTCCATTTAGTGCAGAGGTTAATAAAGAGCGGAGCTCTACCTTCATGGCTGGCACAGGGAAATTTTCCCTATAAAGCAGTAGACGAATTCGAGAACCTGACGCACACGCAGAAAACCTGTTGCTATTGAAATATATATCACTAAGAAGTACTTCGGAAAACGGCAAATGCGGAGAGTTACGACTTCGCTAAGCGTTCTCCGTCTTTCACATATGCATACGGATCATCAACAAATACGCAATTACAGCATATTTCTCATATGGCCCTGTAAAGACTCAACCGAGTTTCACCTCAAGAAAATTGTACACCAGCCGAGAAAATTGAACCATCAATAACGGTTAAATGACATCGGATTTTAATACGAATAACAGTAGAGGAGGTTATGAAGATGTTTGTTCTCACCACCTAAACTTAAAGCACAATCTACAAAAATCGGGAGCACAAAATATAATTTCATAACTGTGACGATTAACACGATTTCCTGAAGACGTTTATGAGGAATGGTGCCCATTACTGTCACGCTTGTCACGAATATTCTCTCTTCAGGCATGAAGAAACAAAGACTCGGATCTTCTAAGATGTTACGCCGTTTCGATTGGTAAATAATTACTGACGTTTGAGAAGCGTGGTATTTCCGTTCTTCTTACCCTGCTTGACAATGAAGATGGAGGCCCTATGCTCATCCGAAAGGTCGATAACTATTTACCATCCGACACGGCGTAACATTCCAGAAGAGAGAAGCTTCATCATCTCTTACGTATTAGCCTTTTAAAGCCTAACGGTTACTTTACGTACCAACAGGTTTAGCATCAAAATTCTACAGTGGTGTTCACACTGCAGTCACGCGCTGTATATGGATCTCATAACAAACAGAGAATTTTTCTTTATGCACCATTAACTGGTTGGCTTTTATCACCGACGTTGAGTGTTTACTGCGCGGTAGGAACTGAGTCCTTATATAAAAGAGATACTTTTTTTCTTTAATTAAAGGGTTAGGGAAGTATCTGCTGGAATAACAGCCATACACACATACAGAACTACTATAACGAGTTTTAAAAAAAAATTGGCACTGAAGCCAACTTCACGTCTTTGCATTGCCGTAATTTCGTACTACAAAACCACACACCACAACCTCATTTCTCAGATCCGTATTAGGGATATGATTACACCGAATAAAACAAGGCTATTCAGACTTAAAAATTTTTGTCAGTCTCTCCTAACGCGTCTGGGGGTTACGTTAGCAGAGGTCCAAAACCATTCACAACGCTGTCAAGCGCCCTACATCTATTCACAAAACACTCTGATAACAGAACAGCGAGATTCGTCACCATTCAAACCCAATTCTGGCATCGTATATAACCCCAGGCCAGTTCAATCCATTCCATATTCTAAAAACCTACTTCTCGTAGACGAATTTAATAGTATCCTCCAAGGTCGTGTCTTAACTCCCGCATCCAGTCGCCTCTTTCTCACTGCAGTGGCCCGGGTTCGTTTCCAGTGCAGTCCATGTGGGATTTGTGGAGGGCAAAGTGATGATGTGTTATGTTTCTCTCCAAGAAATTCGGTTTCTTCCTGTCATATCATACCACTAATGCCCCGCAAACAATGTATTCATTCTTCCAGCACCGACGCTACTCTTAACATCGCTAAACAAACCACTAAAAAATTAGCAACTCTCGCGCACCATTGCACTCGCTAAGACCAGGAACATCTCTCGAAAGTCATGTCCCAAACCTAACCTGTATGTATTTATTGTATCTTCATGCGTGCTGCATCACTCCATTGACTAAACTAAGCATCTGCATAAATAACACACTCTTGCGTACGTGTAACAACCTCACTGTCTATTGTCCCGTACTTTCACATTCTAATATTTTCCTCACTTGTTTTAAGCACATGCAACGTGGTCTGCTAACATGTTTACTTTATTAGGCTATTTATGTTATTCCATTTGCAAAGGCAATTCTTACAACTTCATCACAAAAGTGTTTCAAGTTGTTGACAAACCACAAAAAGTGACTACGAAACTTATGACAGGCTATAACAATGCAACCTATTAGACTATATTCACGAATTACGCACACCAACATCAACCGACATGGATATGACAAAAGAGTCACTAAACTTGAAGCCCACGTTGTAAAAAAAAAAACACATATTCACCACTTGTGGGAAGGCGTACATGTTCAATAACATTCAAGAGAAAGCAGTTATACTCACCTGGTAAGCTACATTACCCACCATTGTTTGAACGAAGGATCAAGTTTATTTTAAAATTAGCAACCAAAATGTCTACAGCAATTCCACTAACCTTGATCAATTTTCCTTCCAGCAGCAGAAAAAGTCACCTATTCGTTTTCCTTCTCACGAAGCGCATTCCACGATTTTGTTTCTATGTAAACACCAGCACTCGTTTTATCCTTCAAACACCAAATTAACGTGCCGCTGCTGACCAAGACAAAAACATACATACATACACCAGTTGAAACTCTCCAATCAAGTGCAGCCAAGACACAACTTAAAGACAGCTGCCCATACGACACTGCAAAATGGTTTGTGTGTCCGTCAGGTTGCAACCACGTCTAAACCAAGCGCTCTGCTACAGTCTTTTGTTTTTAACCAGCCGCAACGAAGCCAGGTAGGGGTCAACCTCCTCTCTACGGCTGCCGATGACTGCTTCAACTTCTTTACCTGACAAAGCTTCGGGCGCTTTTCAGTACACAGGCAGAAAGAAACAAGAGAAAAAAGGGTGTGTAAGAATGAGAAGAAGAAATTGAGGATAAGATGAACTTGCGCTGCCAACATCAACGTATTAAAATTCTCTAATAGCAACAAGCAAATTTATGTATCAACCATGTAGCTTCCGTGGTGTTGAAACAAGTTATTGGAAACAAGTTGTACGGTTATCTTTCTCATAATCTCTTACATTTTACGGTCGTTAGTCTCGAGCTTTACGCAGTACAAACCACTTAACTTTAACATTATCAGTCTTACCTTCACGAGGAGGACTACGGCTTATAACCACTGGGTGAACCAAATTAGCCCACTATAAGACGATTAATTACTTACCGGAAGTATTCATAAATGCTCTAGCCTACTGCAGCCTGTCTGTGACAAGGGTAAAACAAATAGGCACAGTTTACTTCAGAACTGGTACCATACGGCATCAAGGATCGATGTAATGTGCAGCTAAATCATTGCACTGAACTAACAGACCAGTTGAATTAACAGAAAGTGAGAAATTATATGTGAGATTAGGTGCATCCGATTGTGAGGCTACAATCACCACCGCCACCACGCCTACGCCTCCGCCTCCTCCTTCGTCGTCATTTTGTTCTGTTGCTGTAAGGGTCAGTCCCACAGAACAGTTCAAGCCCCATTAAGGTCAAGTTCTAAGAGAATGATATGTGGCTGGACACTCAGGGAAGCTGAATCAGCCCATCGAAATACCTCCACTAAAATGAGATATCAAAGAAACCCGAAACCAACATACATGACCTGAACGGAATTCATAACCGCACAGTATGCAGGCGGCCAATGCGATCAGATAAATGAGGACAGAATTAAAACCTTCAATGAGATGGAGGGTAACCAGACACACACTTATGTGCTCTTCATGTAGCCAGGTACTAAGGGATCACCACATATCGTTGCTGCAACCAAATCGCCCGTATTGAGACATGTGAATATGTAGAACACGAAGAGGAGACAGAAGAAATGCACACAGAATTTTAAGCGGAAAGCACGAAGGGTTGAATCTTTGGGGAGTTCTGGGTATAAATTGGAGGCTAAGTTGGAGCCGAAGCCTGTCCGGATACACTGCAGGGTGGGGGGACCCCCTTGCGAATCGAAACAGAACACCTCGTCTGCCTAGCCCAAAGCCTAGTCACTGTAGCGGCTACACAATCGCGACCACAAAACACCTCTGAAATACAAACATTTGTGACTATATCAATCCTTATCGCTACCAATGAACATTTAAATCCGGAACATCCGGCAATACTTTGTAGAAATCGTGTTGGCATAGGCGTGTGTACGCGTGCTTGCGCTCAGCAGATAAATCATTTATCTACCTACGCGTGACACTAATCCTAATCTAAAATTTTGAAATGCAGCTCTACGATTTCACATCCATAGCATGTGCTGATGAATTATTTGCCCGGCATAACTTTAGACAGCCCGTAACAGATAATCTATCCTTCCAGAGTTCATTCATAATTAGTACTAATTTCCGAAGACGTTCCATCAGCATGCACCAACCAAGTGACCATTAATTCACAGGACAATTAGACGAGTTTCAATCAATGACGTAGTATATCCAAGCAGTTTTCAAGGACCCGCAGCGAGGCGAGGTACTGCAATACAGATACTTGGATGAGGCGGCATTTTTCACCAAAGTGGTAAGCGCAAGGGGCGTGGCAGAATGCTAAAGTTGTTAGCAGGCAAGTGAGGGTCTTGAGTCGTTGCCAGATACTTATATTTCTTTTTAAAATTTATTGCCTTTATAGCCGGCAAATGAACTATCTGCTACTTCAAGATTAATTAGGTCTTTTAACTCCTCTTGCTTAAACCGCGGCTTTGCATACCACATATGTAGCGGCACCTAAAATATCAATACAGCGTGCTGAGGATGCAATTTAGATTTCGGAAAAAATAAATAATAAAGTCAAAACACGACTGATTTAGAATTGTGTACATCTTGGTCACACCATAAATAGCAATGGCATAAGCCACTTAGGCTTGTTCCGTCATCATGGGTATTGGTGTCTCCGTTGTTGCCTTCGATGCCCTGCGTTTCTTCTGACGGTCGGAGTGTATTCACACACCAACATTTTACTGCTTGTATCGTTCATTCTTAAAAGATGATGTGTTCACTTTCATATATGATTTACAACCATAATCGTCACCATCATCATAATCATCATCACCACTTTCTTTTTCTTCTTCCTCCTCCTACTCCTCCTGTCGTTCCAAGCAGGAACATCGGACCTCCACAAAGCATATCTAGCGAACACGATCTCCTGCCAACCGTCTGACTCCTGACCATGCTATGATTTACAGTATTATCATTTAAACTGCATACACCAAGTTCCTCTCTTATTTCTTCATTTGCTTTGCGGTAACATAATGCAAATCCTATAAATGCCCCCCAAAATTTCACCACCACTGTTCCAGTTATTCCATGCTGTTCAATGAAAGTCTAATTCATTCCCAACCCGTACAGGAGCGTATGTAATTTCAACGACGTTTCCTTGTTGCTTTAATTCCTTTATTCATTCAGTCACTTCGTTTTCGGGAATTAGTTTGCTCCAATTCGGCCACCTCCTTTAAATGCCACGATTTTTTTTTTAAAGAAACAGACTTTTAAAGCTGTGTTCCTTACACAATGTACTTGCTATGCATAATTCCCCCTGCAGGCCATAATCATCATCATGTTTTGGCAATTACTACCTGAACGCCAGCAAACAAAATAGTAACTGTACCATTCGACTGCTCAGAAGTGGTTTACACCCTACGACCTACATTGACGATGCGATCTGTTCTGTGGGCACGCTGTTTACAGACAACAACGATACGTTGTTCGCCATTATCAAGACTGTTTCTGAACATAAGTCCATCCACATAAGCAGTATGTACCGACAGTAAAGCACGCAAGCCTCCACGTGAATGACCAAGGCGTCCGATCGAGACCTAGCCAAGGTATGAATGGCGTCATGGGACGGACGCGACGCTTCAATACGAGACGTTGCTAAGAATGAAAATCACGCATATTGGGGTGTACTTGTGCTGGCAGGGGAGCTGGGATAGCGTAGTCAGTATAGTGACTATGCTACGGGCTGAATGAGCCGGGCAGGGGGCCCAAATCCCGGCAGGTGCCAGAGATTTTTCTCTTCTCCAAATCGCCCAAAACGGCTGCAGGACTCAACCAGCCTCCCGTTCAATGGGTACCAGTGTTTCTTTTCGTAGGGCTGTGGGGACTGTAGAGTGGTCGGTGGGTGAGGCTGACCAGTCACCTCCACCTAGCGCCGAGGTTATGCATGATACCTTCCACTCCTCGATAAGCTTTTATGAAGTGCACAGCGAAACATTTACCTTTTACCTAGTACCTGCCGACCAATAGCTGCCCATGCCGCGATTTCGCTTTTATGTAGTTCAATTCCGCATGTTACGAGACTGCTATCTGGTTATCCATGAAAGAATACCCTTCAGGACTGACAGACACAGAAATTAACTTTTAACACTTCGATTCGTACCAAACCGAGAAAAGAGCCTTTACCCATTTTATAAACTGACTGACGAATAACGTTCACGCCTGTATTTATGCCTACTGTGAGACCCATATGTAACCTGTAGTAAACACGCTGCGTGAGCAATATATACAATTTTCTACTGTTAAGACCGGTAGTACAAATGGTTGTCACTGGGCTTAACAAGCTTAATCGCACTGATCTACTTATGTCATCTTGGGTCCGATATCTATCATCAAAACCTACAAATATTAATGCTTTCATTAGTTCCATTTAAACCTACGTTACGTGATATGAAACGCGATGTAGCAATGTTTGCAAATCGCATTCAGATTATTTCATTTCTTAAAGACAAAAGTACATTTGAGTTTGACTCGGTGTCTGCGTGCGCGTCATCCACTTCATTTTTTAAACCAACTGATACATTCACGAAATTTGATGCGACTGCAGAGTATTGTCACCCCAAAGCCAAGTCCCCTAATTTCATGCCATCATCATAATGGACACATCTACTGAGGAAAAGGTGACTCTGGTGTCAGTTGATATAGAAACCTATATGATGCATATGATCGAAAGGAAATCAGTTTCTGAAATTCTTTTCTACGATGCAACACAGCATGGAGCCGGTGCGAAAGTACTCATTCACCTTTCACTTTCACCGCTATAATAAAGAATTAGAGCTAGACATTTCAAACTGTAATAAATTGTTAATGAAATATTGTTCGTAAGTCATGAACTGCGAATAAGGCGACGCTGGGAAAGGTTCGAGGTGATATCCGACAATTTTAGCACAGAATGAATTTGTATGATATTCATTCATTCCGCACTCAGTTTTCACGACAGGTCCATAGCTTCTTTCACAGTGAGTTCTGAACAGAGAGCGATCTAGTGCTTTCTCTTTCAATTTCTAACATCCTCTCGTCACCTTAAGGTCATCCAGTAGCCGCTTACGTATTCTTCCCTATTTTTCCATTACCATCCTTTCTTCCATCTTCCTTCAACAACGTGTTTCCTCGAAGACAGTTTCTACGCAAGATGTGACCAATCCTGTTAGCCTTCCTTCACTTTAGTGTATGCAGGATATTCCGCTCCTCCTTGGTTCTTTGTAACACTCCATTTTTCACACGATCGGTCCAACCGATCTTCTCCATTCTTCTCCAGCACCATAATTCAAAACTTTCGGGATATTTCTGATCTACTATCCGAAGTGTCCAAGTTTCAATACCATAAAAGCTATGCTCCAGATTGTAGCATTTGTTTCCGTTTTTGGAAAAAGATTATCCAGGAAAAGTACTAATGTAGTAATTTTTCCATTTGCTTTCCACATCGCAGTACAGCAGACGTTCAAAGCACAAAAACAACAACAACAACAACAACTACTACTACTACTACTACTACTACGACAACGACAATGATGATGACGATAATGACAACAATAAGCAATCGGCAAGTAATATAATTCCTGGATATTGTATGTGTTGGATTATAAATTTGCAACACAAACACAAAATCTGCTAAACTGGTAGTCTGTGCAATAAGAAAGACTCTCACTTCTGTCCGAAACTCCTAGTTGGTTATACTTCACCACTCGACAAAGCCGACCGGTACACAGGTGCAGTCGATCGGCGACAAAGCTGTAAAAACACAAGGAGCCTTGAGCTCGCGAAACTTAGGTATTTATAGAAGAACAAATTTAGTATCTTGCATTACAACGCAGAACACACAAATATCTTTGCCCACTGTCAACATCACAGCTAATATTTCCCTTCTTTCATGACTAATGCATGAACTTCGATACCTCAAGACAGACAGCTGGAAGGCCAGAACAAATGATTTCCCGCACGGACAGGATATTCCTCGTCTCTACTGTACAAGACCCAGACCGTCAGACAGAGGATCTTCCTCCGGGTGAAGCCGGCCTTCCTCCTCCATCTAGTGTTGATCATAAGAATGCGTGGTGGATCTTAAAAATTACCTTTCATACACCTCCATGCTCTTGTGTTTCAATGTCACAAGAACTTTATCTTTTATCTTAACATAAATTGCAGACACCAATTTCATTTCAGCTACAGCCCCGAGAATAAAACAATGGAAGGAGCTGCCAGATGAAATGGTAGTAAAAGATCACTTTTCAGTGTGCATAAATCGTTAATTCGCATCTACAATACATCAATATGCTTATATAAGACGGAAATTTACAAAAATGGGGGGGGAGGCGCAAATCTGGTCCGTCTAAAAATTACGTTGGCACAAATGAAAAGGTGAGGATGTAAACAATATGAACCGCCCCTCCATGTACCTAGTCCACTGCCAGTGTAACTCGAACACACTAATCACAATAGTGTAACGCGATAACTTGCCTAAAAACGCACCAAAGAACAGAGGTAGGCCTATATAGTACTATCCGACTTCTTCGGACTCAAAAGTGGAGAAGCAGGAAGGAATTTTAAATGATAAACGACGAAAAGATTCAAAGGAGGGAGACGAGCACTGGAAATTCGAGTTGTCTAAGGCTATAAACTGTAACATGTGCTAAGTTCAGGAACAGGCCATTTAGCATACACGAGACAATCGAAGAAATCATCACTCGTGCATCATACATCGATGATGTAAAAAAGGGGGAGCGAAAATGACTTCTGATCCAACGGAAAACATTCTACTGCGACGGGATCAGGCAATTGTGGAACGCAGAAGCAAACGTCCTGACAGGAGGGGGGGGGAGGGGAGGGGTTACATCCCAAAACGATGGACATGCAAGTACTCTGTGATTACTCTGTCAAAAGATACCGGTCGGCCAAATGTACACCAAGCTCATCGTAACAATCTCCGATGAGGGAGACAGACGAACTCCACATTCAAAACGCCTTACCGCCCAAGAAGACTTTAAGGCATACAGCGTTCGTGGAAGCTTCAAATCATAACGCTGAAGAAAGTTAAAAAACTAAAGCCACTGACTTTCAATGACTTTTACATCAAACGACGAAAGCATCGTGTGATGGACTCGGGACAACTCGTTTCCGTTCGTAACACTGGCACGGGGTTCAGTATGAGGCCCTGGCTGTCATAATGCCAATACAAAGGGCCAGTACCAGCATAGATTGAAATAAAAATTCCAAGCTGCTGCAGAGTCTGAATATTCCAATACAGCCCCAGCCAGTAGCTAGACTGGTGAGGGATGAAGCGCTGGAAATTCGTGTCACCATCTATCACCAGCGACGTGAAGGCAACAGACGGTGATTTTTACATCACACTGCTTTAATATACCCAGAAAGTTTGGGTGTGAAATCTCTGCAAATGACGAATGTTCTTACAGAGGTGGTAAAACTTGTTAATTTCATTAGATCAAAACAAACGACTCATCGTCAGCAAGAAGACTTCTTGAGTGTTATGGAACCTGAGTGGGAATATGTTCCTACCACGCACTAGTTCACTGGCTGGGTCGTGGTCCGGAAGATGAAGCGCGTGGGAGAATTGAGCCATACATTACCAAAAATGTATGTACATATTCACGTAAAATACCCGTTATTCTTGTCACATTTTAATTTTCTTGACAGATTTTCGAAAAAAAAAGCCGAATACAAAATTTCACGAAAATCCGTCCAATGGGAGCCGTGTTGTTCCACGCGGACGGACAGACACAGAGCGAACTTACAGTCGCTTTTCGCAATTTCGTTAGCACGCCTAGTAATTCGCCACAATGTGCATTAAGTATTGGTTTTAAACAAAAGCACATAGAAAACAGGTAAACACCATATATCTTTGTTTACACACTGACAGCCACCTAAAACTGCAAGAATAATACTGATTAAATAACTCTTAAGTTAAATAGCGCTGTTAATGCACTTAGGTATGTTCCATATCAGCAAAACTAACACTCTCAAATCAATTCACTTCGCTTCTATTTACTGAATGGGATAATTCTGGGGGTAATTCGTCCGACAGTTAAGAGATATTTACCTCACAAAGGAAACTCGTTTGAATTACGGTTTGTGCAAAACCAAAAAAATCATAGATTTTACCTATTCCAAGCCAATACATATACTTTCAACAATGAATTTCAATGTAAATTAGTACGAATATCTTCAACCAAATTCATGTGTACACAGCATTAATACAAAGAATAAGCACCACCTTGACAGAAGCTTTCGTGTTTGCATTAAAGTTCATGCCATGCGGGCATCAAAATTTTCAAAAGTTTACCACTTAATCTCACAATCCTTAAGAATAAAAAAGAAGTAAAATTTAAATAATCATTACGAAGACACCTAAATACTCGATCCCCGTGTTCTGCTGGTGAATTTCTTATGTTTAAGGACGACCCATAATACTGCACATGAAATATTTAAAGTTTTTCATTGTCGTAATTCACATGTTTTTCGTGTTTTGTACATACTGTACGTTTATAAATTATTCCACATAATACTATCAATTTTTAAATTTCTGAATCCACGACATGCACGCTTCCATGTTGCTACTCCTCAAGTATGTCCATGTAATGTAAATATAATGTCAAATAACAAGTGGAAAGCTTCCTACTCTCTTGGGTTCCAACGTCCCTCTGTCTGTCTAAACACTGTTTGTTAAAGTAAATATTTGAATTACATATCATTAGTTGTATTTTTTGTGTTCTTATACTTACTGACGATATGAGCCTGACTAGCCAAAATATTCTTCGCTATGTCACCCAAGATTGTCTCAGCTAGTCAGGCTCGTATCGTCGGTAAGTATGAGAATACAAAAAAGAAAACTTCCCACTATCGTTCCTCCATCCTTCAAAATCCAAGAACCTAAAACACATCAATATTTTATTGCAGTTTGGGTCACTCGGACGCTTAATGATAAATTCTGTTTCAAAGTGTGGTTTCCATTGTTATCGCTGGGAATGAAGACCGCACGTGGCTCTGAGGTTTTTAAAATGGCCATCGCACAAGAAAGGTTGCTCAACACAGGATTAAAAAAAAAAAAAAAAAAGAACAAAGATCGCTGTAGGCGTTATATGATTCAGCCTGTACAGACTGGAAACAATTTGTGGATAGAGGATCGGGCACAGAGGTAAACGCACTGTAATTATGTAGGACACCACCCACTATTTAACTTTCGACATTGGTGTTAGCGGCCGGTAACGAACCAACCGGGGTAGTCTAGTAGTTAGAATACAAGACTGGGATTTAAAAAAAAAAAAAAAAGTCTATCCAAAATGCTATTGCTAACATAAAACAAGCAGGCCTACATCTTTTGTTTGCTGTATGACAACTAACGACCTGAAGCAGGAATATGTGCAACTACCGTAACCATGTGAATTTTACGAACATCTCAGATAACGGCGTATGTCTAGCATAATTACGACGGAATGTATCAACAATTTTACAATCCCGTAGTACGCCGATGTCCCACTCCATGCGGCAAAGTACGTGAGAAACTGAAAGTCAAAAAATTACCCGCCTCTGATGCTCAATGAACTCCTGTGGTATAACTTGAATTCTTTCGTGTGCGCGGGGGCAGGTGGGAGAGAGAGGATGGAGATCACTAAGGTGTTCTGCAGCGCCGCACGCAGATGTTCGAAAATCACATTTAAACATGTCACCATTTTTAATAAAATTAGCATTTCTTAACTTCCAAATAACTCTAGCTTCCCTACAAAGAGTATCTTTCCCGTTTATATGAAGTTAACGCAGTTTTTAGAATTATGTTTCTAGCCAAGAATATAACACAGAACACGGCATAAAAAAATAAAAAATAACATTTCGAAGTTTATTTCCAGAATCCTAAACGTGAGATGCCCCTTTTAGGTTAAAAAATGTACATTTTATTTGATTGGGATTCGAAATGTACATATTCGTGGTCTCGGCGGCTACGCCACTGCTAGAACCTCTCAATTTCAAGGACAGAAAATTTATAAAATTCACTACAAAAAAGTTAATTCATTGACCCCCCCCACTAAATTGACGCTGGTATAAGAAAACAGTTTCAGAATTAATTACAAACGCACACCACACATTCTAAGCCGCAGTAAAAGAAACGCTGTAGCAGAAATACAAGAAGGGACACATCCACTGCGTTTCATGTCACGTCTTACCATTAAAATCCGTCCAGATGAAAAATCCGGATCGCCTGACATAAATTTACGTCTGTGGAACATACAAAAATTGGATCTTTTAAGGGTGAGAATAAATTTCTGTACAAAACTCTCGTTCGGCCACGAAAGGGACTGTGAGGAAAGGAAGTCTTCGGATGCACACCTACACACCAGACAGAAGTCTTCGGATACACACCTACACACCAGACAGAAGCCTTCGGGTACGCACCCACACACCTGACAGAAGCCTTAGGATACACACCCACACACCTGACAGAAGCCTTCGGATACACACCCACACACCTGACAGAAGCCTTCGGGTACGCACCTACACAACTGACAGAAGCCTTCGGATACGCACCTACACACCTGACAGAAGCCTTCGGATACACACCTACACACCAGACAGAAGCCTTCGGGTACGCACCTACACAACTGACAGAAGCCTTCGGATACACACCTACACACCTGACAGAAGCCTTCGGATACACACCTACACACCTGACATGCCTTCGGATACGCACCTACACACCTGACAGAAGCCTTCGGAT